>Ga0256407_10005927_pt1 | contig 19209 bp, 12 predicted proteins | sample RumenRJG_04DNA_FD_193489 | JGI IMG/M metagenome (GOLD analysis project Ga0256407, IMG submission 193489) | Bovine rumen microbial communities from Lethbridge, Alberta, Canada - RJG_04 | ecosystem: Host-associated > Mammals > Digestive system > Stomach > Rumen | place: Canada: Alberta... | reverse complement strand
CGACAGATTTGACTATCTCCCCGGCGGTCAATCATTACCTTACTACGACAAAGGTAACGAAAACCGTGTGGCGATGAAAGTTTGTCGAATAAACTTTCATCGCCACAAAGTTAGGGCCGACAGAAAAAGATCTCGCCAGCCCATTCGTTTAATTAGTAAAATTCGCCGTTTAAAAGAGCGCGGATGCCCCAAAAGATGTGATAAAAAAAAGCACTCCGTTTCACAACGAAGGTGCCTTAGGAAAAAATAGTATGAATAAAAGTTGATTTAAGGTGCTACAAATGTAGCACTTTTTTGTGAATTCCGCAATTTTTCTCATCAAAATATGAAATGTTCGCTATTTTTATACCTTTTTCACCAAACGATAGAGAGCAAGATATTTTGTTTGGCACTCCTCTCAACTTGCTGTATCGTTCAAAACGTGCAAGATAGGCTGCGTTTCGGGATTGCAAACAAAAAAAATTGATTTTTTGTTTGGCACTCCTCTCAACTTGCACTATCTTTGTCATTTGATATGTATAAACGATTTCGCGTTGCGACAGTCTAAAGGCTGAATCGACTTTTATTGAAGACCAATGAGCAAGAGACAAATAGGTGTTAATCAGGGGCTGAAGCTGTTTTTCGGCATCTTCATGGTAATTGTTTACCTGGGTATGGCGGTATTGATGGCCATCAACTTCTTTAATTTCAACCACACTCCTCTATGGACGGGTGTAAGATGGCTCTTTGCCATTTTGCTTGCCTGCTATGGCATCTATCGTGGATACCGTGAGTTCACAGGTGAACACACCTATGGCATGCGCGTCGATGACGATGACACGAATGATGATGAGCAATACACGACCTACTCCGAGCGCATGAAGCGCATGGGGCAAAATACCGAGAACGATGAGAAGAATCAATAACATTATAGCTGTGGCGTTGATGGCCCTGCTGTTGAGCGCCTGTGGCGAGAATCCCAAGAGCACAAGTACCCGTGGCTTGGCCCGTATCATGTGCGAGGAATCCTTCCAGAGCGTGCTGGAACAGGAGATTGCGGTATTTGAATACCTATATCCCGAGGCGAGCATCATGCCAGAGTATATCAACGAACACGACGCGCTCGACTCCCTGTTCCAGAAGAAGGTGGACGTCATCATCATTTCGCACGACTTGACCGATGACCAGAAGAAGAGCCTCAAGAAGTTGGGACGCGGTCACCGCACCAAGATGATTGCCGTGGATGCCGTCGCCGTCATTGTGAACAAGCAGAACGATATCGATGAACTGTCGATGGACGACCTGCGCGACATCTTCACCGGCAAGGTGAAACGATGGGGCGAGGTATCTCCCACCAAACTCAAGAATGACTCCATCAAGGTGATGTTCGACGGATCAGGAACCGGTGTGGTGCATTATATGAAAGAGAAATTCCTCGACGGAGGCAAGTTCGGCCCCAACATCTATGCCCGCCAGTCGAGCCAAGACGTGTTTGACGCGGTCGAGACCTATAAGAACGTGATCGGCTTCATCGGTGTGAGCTGGATTACCAGTGACCTGAAGAGTGCCGAGGTTCCTATCGCGCAAAAATATGAAGAGCTGAAGACCAAGAACGAGGTGAGCGTCATTGACTTCACCGACCGCATCAAGGTCATGCCCGTGCGTGGTGACGACCAAGTGCAGGGTGTGAAGCCCTACCAGGCTTACATCAACAGTGGCGAGTATCCCCTGGTGCGCACCATCTGGGCTATCGACGCTTCTTACAACGGTATGCTGGATCACGGCTTCTACACGTTCATCACAGGCGTGATAGGACAGAAAATCATCCTTCAGACCGGTATCCTGCCCGCAGCCGAACCCATTAGAACCGTTGAGGTCGTCCAATAACGTTTTTTGTGAAAAACCGGCAACCAAAAACGGAACTTGGCACGGAATTTGTAAGACGAATAATCAAACAAAATGAACTCATAAATATTAACATTAAATTGTTACTACAATGAAAAGGAAATTCTTTATTGCATCACTCTTGTTGATGGGTGCATCCCTCGTAGCCAACGCACAGGGCTACAAGGACGGTATTGAGTACTACAAGGTTGACAAACTGGACAACGCCAAAGAGCTGCTTGTGCGTAATCTGAACTCGCCCAGCACCGACAAGGCCGTAGCGTACTACTATCTGGGACAGATTGCCCTGCATCAGGGTAACGTCGCAGAGGCTGCTGCCAACTTTGAGAAAGGTATCGCTGCTAATGCCATGAATCCTTACAACTATGTGGGACAAGCAGCAATCGCTCTCAAGAACGGTGGCGACGCAAAGGTTCTGCTCGAGAAGGCTCGCAAGCTGTCCAAGAAGGACTCAAAGCTGGAGGTGGAAATTGCCCGCGCTTTCTACGATGCTAATCCCACTACCTATGCCAAGGATATTGAGAAATGCATCAAGAATGCCCGCAAGTGGAATGCCGATGATCCTGACAGCTACATCTTTGAGGCCGACACCAAGGCCGACAAGAAGGATTGGGGCAACGCCGCCGGTATCTATGAGCTGGCCTTTGACAAGGATCCCAAGAACATCGAGGCCTATGTGAAGTATGCCAACACTTACTTCAATGTGGTTCCCGAGATGGCTATTGAGCGTCTTGAAGAGCTCCAGGCTAAGGTGCCCAACTCGGCTCTTGTTCAGCGTGAGCTCGCCGAGAAGTACTATGCCGACAACCTGGGTGCCAAGGCAGCCGAGCAGTATGGCCAGTACATCAAGAACCCCAACCACTTTGCTCAGGACGAGGTGCGCTATGTGCAGCTGCTGTTCTTCGGCGAGAAGTACAAGGAGTCGCTGGATCTGGCTACCAGCCTGATTGGCAAGCTTAATCCTGCTGATGACAAGGTGTTCTACATGAAGCGTATGCAGCTTTACAACCAGGTGCAGCTCAAGCAGTGGCCCGAGGCCGTTGAGGCAGGTAAGTCGTTCTTTGCCAACGCGCTTCCCAAGGGTTCTAACTACGAGGTTCGTGACTACACCGACTATGGCCAGGCCTTGCAGGAGGCTGGTCTCCCCGAAGAGGCTGTGGCTGCCTACGAGAAGGCTCTTGAGCTCAATCCTGGCAATACCGACCTGTTACGCTTTATGGGTGACAGCTATGCCGATGCCGGTAACTATATGAAGGGTGCTGAGTACTATCAGCGTTTGGTGGACATGGGCAAGGAGTATTACAAATCCAACGACTTTTTCACCCTGTCTAACTACTATCTGGGCATTGCTACCGCCGATGCACTTGACGATATGACCAAGGCTGACGCACTTGCCAAGTCGCAGAAGTATATCGAAGAGGTTGACAAGATGGTTCCCAACAATGTGCAGATTGTGAACCAAAAGGCCAAGATCGCTAAAGTCCGTGAAGGTGACACCAACAATGGTGCAGCTCTGGATGCCTACATGGAGTTGCTCAGAATCCTTGACCAGAAGGAAGACAAGGCCGATTACGCCCGCTACTACAAGTATGCTTACAACTACCTCGCTACCTACTATTTCACCAAGGGTGACAAGGCAAGTGCTAAGACCTACTACCAGAAGTGGCTGGAGTACGACCCCGAAAACGAGGCGCTGCGCAACTACGTGAACAGCTTGAAGTAATCGTTGACTCATTAAACTAATCATACTGGCGGATGCTCTAAAAACATCCGCCAGTTCTTTTATTGCTTGCTTTGAGTAAAATAATGCAGATACTTTATAATAATGTGTAATGGATATCGCTTTTTTGTGTACTTTTGTGCCACATCTGCGTGAAATGGCGGTGTCATTCACTTGACATCAGCGAACTGAATGTAATACTCGGCAAATAATCAATAATGATTGGCGTGATGAACAGACTTACCTTGATATTGACTGCATTATGCTGCAGCATCTTGATGTGTTGGGCCCAAAGTCCGCTCAGCGCATCATCCAAACTCGTCATTGCAAGAAAGAATGCCGTTAATGCTTCTTCTCGAATGCCCGCCAAGCCTGGCTATTATCAGGCTTTTATCGGCGTCAATGACGAGTCGGGCATTAACTCGTTGCGCCAGCAAGGCGTTATTATCAATGGCACGTTCGATGGCTTTGTGACTGCACAGATTCCTGTAGACAACATATCAAACATCGAAAAAGTGCGTGGCGTGAATCACATCTCGCTTGCCCAGCCCATGCAACTGCACAACGACACCGCGCGATATCTCACGACTGTCGATCAGGTTCACCAAGCGGTAGGGCATATCGTCCCGCTAACGGGAAAAGGGGTGATTGTCGGGGTGATCGATGTGGGCATAGATTATAATCACATCAACTTTCAGGACAGCGACGGGCGCTCTCGAATTCTTGCGGCCTACTTGCCGTGCGACTCCACGGGCGTGAGGCCAATAGTGCAAGGGGACACCCTGCCAGGCAGTTGTTATGAGACTCCCGAACTGATAGCACAGTTGACTACAGACTATACCGGCTCTTCACATGGCACCCACACGACAGGCACCGCAGCAGGCAGTTATAGGGGTAACGGCTGGTATGGCATGGCTCCCGAAGCCGACATTGTTGCCTGCGGTATGCCTGACGATGGGCTCACCGACGTGAATATCGCCAATGCCATCAAGTACATCTTTGATTATGCCGACAGGGTAGGGAAGCCCTGTGTCATCAACATGAGCCTGGGCAACAGCTATGGTCCTAAAGACGGTACTTCATTCATGTGCAAGGTCTTTGAAGAGATGTCGGGTCCTGGGCGCATATTGGTCCTGTCGGCGGGTAACGACGGTAATGCCCCTATGTGCCTCCACCACACACTGTATAATGACACCGATACCCTCACCACATTGCTCCACCAGCAGCCAAGAGGTATTGCCCACAAGGGATATGTTGACATGTGGAGCGATAGGGACCAGGAGCACCGCGCCAGGATAGTTGTCTTCAACCAAAACTCCCATGAACTGGAATACGCCTCGCCACTCGTTGGCATGTTGCCCGAGGACAGCGTGTACACCATCTCAAGTGAAACCGATTCTTTGTTAGCCCGTTACTATACTGGAGAGATAGAATTTGCCAATGCCATGGAGCTTCATGAAGTGGAGGACAACGACACGACTTACCGCTATCGCTCGTTATGGTCAATTGATGCCAAAGCCGTCGATCCAGTCCATCTCCTGGGAGTGCAATATGTGGCCGATGAGACGGTCAACCTTGTGGGATGGAGCAGCAAGAGCATCTATTTCAGCGCCTATGATATTGAAGGCGCGCAGGGCGGCTCTCCATTTGGCTCCATCAGCTACCTGGCCACGACCGACAGTGTCATATCGGTGGGTGCATACTGTTCCCGTACCGGCTATACCGACAAGAATGGGAACACCTATTCCTTCGCTATGTCTAATCCCTATCACATCGCCTATTTCTCCTCTTTTGGACCTGACGAGCGCGGCATTTCACGGCCTGACGTATGTGCTCCGGGACTGGCGGTGATTTCGTCGGCCAACCGCTACAATGATACCGCCAACAGGCAGCGCTGGCCCTCGCCTGTGATGATTGATGGAGAGGAATACCCTTATTACAGCAATCAGGGCACATCCATGTCGGCACCTGTGGTGACGGGGTCTGTCGCCTTGCTGCTACAGCTCAATCCGTCATTGTCGGCTGCTGGTTTGCGCGAGGTTTTCAAGCGCAGTTCGACACGTGACGAGTACGTGGCCAATGGTGAGCCTGAACAGTGGGGTGCGGGAAAACTCAACGTCCATGCTGCCGTGGCCGACGTCATCGACAACACCCTGATGACGGGCGATGTGAACCATGACCACTCGGTAAACATTGTGGACGTATCGACTGTCGTCGATATGATTCTTAGCGATTTCTCCCACTGGGATGCTACAGAACTCATTTGTGCCGATGTGAACCATGACGGCACAATCTCAATCAGTGACGTCAGCTTTATTATCGACTTGATTTTAAAATAAGTTAATCATGTTAGAATACATCAAAGGCGTAATTGCCGAACTTAACCCGGCCTATGCCGTGATAGACAATCATGGTATCGGTTATATGTTAAATATCTCGCTATCGACCTATGACGTCTTGTCACGTGCCGACCAGGGTCAAGTGATGCTCTATGTTCACGAGGCCATCCGTGAGGATGCCCACCTGCTCTACGGCTTCGCTACCAAGAAAGAGAGGGAGGCTTTCCTCTTGTTGATTTCGGTGTCGGGTGTTGGCCCCAACACGGCTCGCATGATACTCTCGTCGATGAACGTTGATGAATTCTCCCAAGCCATCGCCTCGGGCAGCGTGGCGATGCTCAAATCGGTCAAAGGAGTAGGCGCAAAAACCGCCCAACGAATAATAGTTGACCTTAAGGATAAAATAAAACCCACCGATTCTACGTTATTAGAACAAACGGGCCAACCCACAGGTGAAGCTCACGACGAGGCACTTGCGGCTCTCGTCATGTTAGGTTTTTCACAGCAAGCATCTCAAAAGGCGCTTAAGTCCTTGTTTTCCAGCAATCCAGGGCTGACGGCTGAACAAGCCATCAAGCAGGCGTTAAAAATGATGTAATCGACTGTGACAAGTGCTGATGGCTGTCGGTTGGATTGATTGTATGACATGCTGAATTGGAAAAAGCTCATATTTTTTATCTCTATTGTCGCCCTCATTGGCTTGTGGGCGGGCAATATCACGTCGCTGGCGCAATATGTGACCAGCACGTTACCGCCACCCCCTCCGCCTCCCGACACACGTCCGAGTGCCATGCAGGTGACAACGCCTACGCTGGACCTGCAGTTCAATGTCAAGCCCACCATTCCGCGCAATTATGATGACATTCAGGAGAAAGGTGAATATGCCGCTGACCTGAAGACACCGTCCAACATTACCAGCGAAGTGGAATTTGACCCCGAAACCGGTTGCTATGTGATTCACACCAAGTTGGGTGAACATGACATCGTTACCCCTTACATCATGTCATCTGACGAGTACAGCAATGCCGACTTCCGCCGCTCGATGATGGAGTACTACCGGAAGAAGAATGCCGAGAGCGCACAGGAACAGGAAAAAGACCCCTTCAATTTCCTGGACATGCAGTTCGGCATGGGACCGTTAGAGACGGTCTTTGGCCCTGGCGGATTACAGTTGAAGACTAACGGTTCGGTAATCATCAACATGGGTGTGAAGAGTAACTTCACCGATAACCCTGCACTTTCGGTATCACAGCGCAGCAAGTCCTACTTCAACTTCGAGCAGAAGATTCAAGCCAACATCACGGCTTCGGTGGGTGACAAGATGCGCTTCAACATGAGTTATAACACGGGAGCCACCTTCGACTTCGACAGCAAGAACCTCAAACTCGCCTATGAAGGTAAGGAGGATGAGATCATCAAGAACATCGAGGCTGGTAACGTGAGCATGACCACCGGTTCGTCGCTTATCCACGGTAGTGCCGCCTTGTTCGGTATCAAGACCAAAATGCAGTTTGGCAAGTTGACGGCTACCGCTCTGGTCTCGCAGCAGAACAGCGAGTCGCAGACGGTGAACAGCCGTGGCGGTTCTCAGACGCAGGAATTTTATATCACTGCCGACAAGTATGACCAGAACCGTAACTTCTTCCTCTCGCATTTCTTCAGGGATCATTACGACGAATGGTGTACGACCCTGCCTCAGCCCTGCTCGGGATTGCAAATTAACCGCATTGAGGTATGGATCACCAACAAGCGCAGCAACTTCAACGAGTCTCGCAATATCATGGCATTTATGGACTTGGCCGAAGGTGAGGAGATTAATATCCACAACAGCCATTGGAAGGGTACTGGCACCGAAATGCCCCAAAACGAGTCCAATAACCTGATGTCCGAGATCAGGGATAGTTATCCTGATGCCCGTTACATGAATAAGGCTTCCACGGCATTGCAGCCGTTGTTGACCGAGTATGATTTTGAGGGTGGTAAGGATTACGAGAAAATTGAGAGCGCCAGAATTCTGAAAGCCAATGAGTACACCCTGAATCCCAGTCTGGGTTACATCATGCTCAAGACAGCCCTGGCCAGCGACGAGATTCTTGCGGTAGCTTACGAATACACCTATGATGGCCACACCTATCAGGTGGGTGAGTTCTCAGGAGACATCACCTCGACTGACCAGTCGCTCTATGTCAAGATGCTGAAGGGTACGACAGCATCGCCCGAGCTACCCATGTGGGACCTGGCGATGAAGAATGTGTATGCCCTGGGTGCTACCCAAATTCAGAGAAACAACTTCAAACTCAATATCAAGTACCTGAGCGACACAACAGGTAACGAGCTGACTTACATCCCTGCTGAGAATGACTCCATCAACGGCACGCCATTGCTGCAGGTGATGAACCTCGACCGCTTGGATGCCAACCAGGAGACTCACATCGACGGTAAGTTTGACTACATTGAGAACTATACCGTACAGTCATCGACAGGTAAAGTCATCTTCCCTGTCGTGGAACCTTTTGGTGAACATCTGCGTTCGGTGTTTGAACACCCTGAAAACGCTAAGAAATACATCTACACTGAGCTTTATGACTCTACACTGATTGTTGCGCAACAGTTCAGTGACAAGAACAAGTTTGTCTTGGCTGGTGAGTATCAGTCAAGTTCGGGTAGTGTGATCAGGCTCAATGCGACCAATGTCGCGCGTGGATCGGTAGTTGTGACCGCTGGTGGCGTCACCCTGACCGAGAACAGCGACTACACTGTGGACTACACGATGGGTACGGTCACCATTATCAACCAGAGTATCATTGATGCCGGTACCAACATCAGTGTTTCGCTTGAGAACCAGTCCGTCTTCAACATGCAGCGCAAGACACTGCTGGGATTGGATCTCGATTATGCCTTCAATAAGTATTTCCATGTCGGAGCAACGGTGATGCACTATGGTGAGAAAGCCATCGGTGACAAACTGGCCATCGGTAGTGAGCTGGTAAACAATACAATCTGGGGTATGAATGTGTCCTACAGTACCCAGTTCATGTGGCTGACTAACCTGCTCAACAAGATACCCACAGTACGCGCCACCGCACCGTCAACGCTCTCGTTCCTCGGTGAATTTGCCCAGCTGGTGCCTCATCAGGCCGAGACGGGATCTATCTCTGGTAGTTCCTATATCGACGACTTTGAGTCGGCCCAGTCGGGTATAGATGTGCGCTCGCCTTACTCATGGGCTTTGGCATCAACCCCCTATGACGCATCCGAATCGGCCCTCTTCCCCGAGGCGGCATTGTCCAACAACGTGGAATATGGCAAAAACCGCGCATTGCTGTCTTGGTACTTTGTTGACCGTATGTTCACCCAGCGCAATTCGACCTATGCACCTGGATACATCAAGAACGACTACAAGGCCTTGTCAAATCCTTATGTGCGAGAAGTCCTCTTCAGTGAGGTGTTCCCCGGTCGTGAAATGAACTACGGACAGTCGTCCACGTTACAGACGCTTACCCTCTCGTTCTACCCCCGCGAGCGTGGCCCTTATAACCTTGATGCCACTAACATTGACGATGAGGGTTACCTGCTCAATCCCGAAAAGCGATGGGGCGGCATTATGCGCAAACTGGACAACACCAACTTTGAGCAAGCCAATATCGAGTACATACAGTTCTGGATGCTCGACCCGTTCATGAAAGAAGCCGAACTGGACAATGAGGATGGCGGATACCTGTACTTCAACTTGGGTGAGGTGAGCGAGGATATCCTTAAGGATGGTCTCAAGAGTTACGAGAACGGCTTGCCCATTAATGGCGACACTACCTATGTCACCAGTACCGTTTGGGGAAAAGTCTCTACTCAGACATCGTTGACCTACGCATTTGACAACACCGCAGGCTCACGCGTCCTCCAGGATGTGGGACTTGACGGCTTGTCCACCGCCGACGAGTTCAAGCATCCGACTTATGCCAACTACGTGAATGAGCTGAAGAACCGCTTGCCGCAGACGACATTGAGTGCCATGGAGGCCGACCCGTTCTCACCCCTCAACGACCCTGCAGGTGATAATTACGCTTTCTTCCGCAGCAATTACTACGACGATCAGAAGAGCTCGATCCTTGAGCGCTACAAGCATTATAATGGTACTGAAGGAAACTCTCTGTCACAAAGCGACTCAGGCGAAGGCCAGTATCAAACCTCAAGGTCAACGCCCGATGTCGAGGATATCAATCAGGACAACACCCTTAACGAGTACGAGCGTTATTTCCAGTACCGCGTGGCAATCCATCCCGACTCGATGCGTGTGGGCATCAATTACATCACCGACAAGCACGAGGCCAATGTTCACACCCGCGACGGTCAGGTGCAGCAAGCCACATGGTATCAATTTACCATACCTCTGGCCGATTACCAGAAGAAGGTGGGTTCTATTCAGGACTTCTCCACTATCCGTTTCATGAGAATGTTCATGCACGGCTTCAAGGGCGCTACCCACTTGCGATTTGCGTCGCTGGAGCTTGTCAATGGCGAATGGCGTAACTACAAGTATAATCTGAACCTGCGCGGTGACCAACCCGCCAAGGGCAGCATCAGCATCAATAAAGTCAATGTTGAGGCCAATGGCGATCGTGAACCTGTTAACTACATCATGCCTCCGGGTGAGACCCGCATCATCAATAGCGGCCAGTCACAGATTATCCAGCGCAACGAGCAGTCCATGCAGTTGAGTGTGGAAAATCTGGATGCCGGCGACGCACGCGGCGTTTATCGCAATACTGAGCTTGACCTGCGCACCTACAACCGCCTGCAGATGTTTGTTCACAACGAGGCGACGATGGACAATGAGACCAACCTGCGTAGCGGTGATGTGTCACTCTTCATACGACTGGGCTCCGATGTCAAGAACAACTACTATGAGTATGAGATTCCCCTTACGGTAACGCCTCCTGGCCGTTATCTTCCCAATAGCACAACCGACCGTCTCAAGGTGTGGCCCGCCGAGAACATGCTCGACATCGACCTCGACGTGCTCATCAACGCCAAGAAACACCGCAATGCCGACAAAATGGCAGGTATTGCCGATGTGGGATACTCCATCCGCTATCAAGATGTGGATGATGACCATCCTAACAATAAGGTATATGTGATGGGTAACCCGTCGTTGAGCAAGGTGCGTGTAATCCTTATCGGTGTACGTAACAACGCATCGACGTCCAAGAGTTGCGTCGTATGGGTGGATGAGTTGCGCGTTACCGACTTTGACAGTGAGGGCGGTTGGGCCGCCAAGGCTAACATGACGCTCAATATGAGTGACATCGCGACACTCAATATGGGTTACCACAAGGAAACCGAGGGATTTGGTTCGGTAGATCAGAGCTTGTCACAACGGCGCCTGGATAATTATGACCAGTATAATATTGCTGTGCAATCCGATTTGGGACACTTTATCCCCGAGAAAGCCAAGCTTCACGCTCCCATCTACTATTCCTATAGTAACGAGAAGACCACGCCTAAGTACAATCCTCTGGACCAGGATGTCAGATTAAGTGAAGCGGTGGACTACTGCGAAACTAAAGAGCAAAAAGACAGTATCATGAACTATGCTGTCACTCAGCGCACGGCCAAGAACTTCTCGATTTCAGGTCTCACATTCGATGTCACGACGATGAAGAATCCCATGCCTTGGGATCCTAAAAACTTCTCATTCAGCTACTCGTTCAACAAGCAGCATCTCAATGACCCTGAGAATGAATACGAGAATACCAACACCTACAACGGCGGAATGGTTTACAATTGGGCGCCCTATGCCAGGCTCAAGCCGTTCTCCAAGCTCATCGACGATAAGAACAAGAGTTTGAAGTTCCTGCACGATTTTGAATTCATTTGGCTGCCCAATATATCGTTTAAAACCAATATCTCGCGTTACTACTATGAGCAGCATTCGCGCAACGAGACGGGTCTTAATGTTAAGTTGCCTGTGTCAGTCAGCAAGAATTTCATTTGGGATCGACAGCTCTCTGTGAATTGGAATATCATCAAGTCGCTGACATTGTCGTTTAACACGAACACCAAAGCCCACATCGAGGAACCCATGGGTCAGGTCAACAAGGAACTGTTCCCCGAAGAATACCGCGATTGGCGCGACGCGGTCATGCGTTCTATCAGGGAGTTAGGTACTCCGTGGAACTATGACCAGACATTCACGGCATCCTATAAACCCAACTTCTCACAGATTCCGATTCTGAGTTGGATTAATGCCTCTTTATCCTACACCTCCATCTACAAGTGGGATCGTGGTACCATCATCGGTTCAATTGATCCCGGTAACGTCATTACCAACAATACGACCCGCACGCTGGATGGACGTTTCAATCTGGAGCAGTTCTATTCCAAAATTCCTTATCTCAAGAAGGTGGATGAACGGTTCTCCAGTAAGAGCGCTAACCGCACTAAGGCTAAGCCTAAGAAGGAAAAGCTCAAGAGGTTCAACCGCACTGTCAAGCTGAACCCTGATTCAGCAACCGTTATCAACCACAAGTTCGGCACAAAGAACATCAAGGTGACGGCAACCACCGAGGACGATCAACCCTTCAAGATTGAATACAAAGCCAAGGATAAGGATAACGTGGAAATCTTGACACTTGGCGAGATGTCAGTCAAGTTGACCATTAGCGAGGTGCCCAAGGTGGAAAAGAAGAACTTCTTCACCGAGGCTGCAATGTACACCTGCCGCCTGCTGATGAGTGTCCGCTCGTTCAACATCAACTGGAAGCACACCACTACGCTCACGTTGCCTCAGTTCATTCCTGAAATCGGCGGTTTCTTTGGACAGACTGATGATTACGACGTGCTGGCGCCGGGTTTGGATTTCGCTTTCGGCTTTGCAGGGCAGTCCTATATCAACAAGGCCTTGGACCGCGGATGGCTCAAGGGAGATAAGAGGCAGACGTCTCCTGCCTTGTACTCCACAACCAAGCAGCTCAACGCTGAAGTCCAGATTGAGCCCATCGCAGGCTTGAAAATCACGCTCAAGGGCATCCACATGGACACCCGCAACAATCAGATTCAGTTCATGTATGATGACCCGACGGTTCTTTACGGTGGTAGTTACAACAAGACTCACGTGATGCTGGCAACGGCTTTCAAGGGCTTTGACGCCAGTGATAATTACCACAGCGAGATATTCGACCAATTCCTGGAGAACAGAACCATTATCCAAGAACGCTTGCGTCAGAAGTATATAGGCTCCACCTATCCTAACAGGGGTTTCATCGCCGCACAAACCGGCTTGGGTGGTATGCCTTACAGTGTGGAGAACGGTGATGTCAACCTGTCAAGCAGTGATGTGCTCATTCCCGCCTTCATGGCTGCCTATTCCGGCAAGAAAGCTGGCAGCATTGATTTGAATCCGTTCCCTGCCCTCAGCTCGATTTTGCCTAACTGGCGTGTCACCTATGACGGCCTGATGCGTATCCCGTTCTTTAAAAAGGTATTCAAGTCATTCAACCTGAATCACAACTATGAGTGCACCTATAGTGTAGGCGGTTTCACCTCCTACAGTGACTGGTTGCCTATTGGCGATGAAATAGGATTCACCAAGGACGTGCTCACCAACAATCCTATTCCCTCGTCACCTTACAACATCTCATCGGTATCGGTTACCGAGAAGTTTGCACCGCTTATTGGCTTCAGCGCCACCTTTATCAACGACCTCACGTTTAACCTGCAATATGAGTCGCAGCGCACGCTCACGCTCAACCCGTCGGCAGCACAGCTCGTCGAGGGTAACAGCAAGTCGTTTGTGGTGGGTGGATCCTATAAGATTGCCAACTTTAACCAGGTGCTCAAGATCAAGTCCAAGCAGCAGAATATCAACAACGACCTCACGATCAACTTCAACGTGAAGATGTCGGATAACACCTCAATTATCCGTAAGATTGACACTAACACTGCCCAGGCTACCAATGGCACCCGCACATGGGGTATCAACTTCACTGCCGATTACGTCGTGAGCAAGCGCATCAAGATGGGTGCATTCTTCGATATGCAGACCAACACGCCGCTGGTATCTAATAATGCCTATCCCACACGCAACAGCAACTACGGTCTGAAAATTGAGATGTCACTCGTCAAGTAATGCGTTATGAATGATATCATCCTCACCCTCATCGTTTATCCAGGCATGGCGGCGCTGATGGCGGCGCTTGGCTGGCACGTGAGCAACAGGGAGAGGGTGGCAGTGGCGGCAGGAGGTGCCCAGCAGTTGCCCTTCGGGGCGTGGGAAATGATTCTGGCGATGTTGCTCTATGTGGCAGTCTCGGCTGCACGCTGGCTCACCTCATGGGACTACAACATGTATTACAACTACTTTGTGAGCATGCAGTCACTGGGGGAATATTCGCGTGAGAATTTTGAGCCCGGTTTCACGGGGCTGACGATGCTCATGGCACGCTCGGGAATGCATTTTGCCATCTACTTCGCTTTTTGGGCAACGGCTCAAATCGTGTTGATATTCTATGCCCTCAGGCATCGCAAGGTCTTGCTCCCGTGGCTGGCGTTGTGCGTCTTTTTGGGGCCTTACTACATCTTTTGGATGGGGTTTGTGCGTCAGTCGGTGGTCGAGGCGTTGTTTTTGCTCATGATTGAGTTAATCGTTCGCCGCAAGTTCTGGATTTACTTCGCGCTTTGCGTCGTCGCTGTCATGCTCCACAAGATGGCGGTGCTGCTGTTGCCGCTATACTTCGTGCCGCTCATTCCATTCCGTTTCAAGGTGAGGCGCTGGATGCCCTTGGCATTTATCGGCATTTGCGTCGTCCTGGGATCTTACCCGATTTGGATACGCACGTTGTTTGACCAGTTGGGTCAGTTGGCGGGCGTATTGGGCTATGACCACTATTACAGGCTGTTCTCGAGCCACAATGTGGAGTATGCATTCCGCCCTGTGATGGGCCCAGCACGCTTGTGTCCGCTGGTATGTTGCCTGGTTTCCATCTGGTATTATTTCGAGATGCGCGACACCACCTATGCCGGCGACAAGTTGCTGTCGCCCACTTTCCGTTTCTCGTTGGTCTATATGGGCTACATCAGCCTGTTCATCAATACCACACAGTACCTCACCCGTCCCGGTGAACTGATGCGCACCTGCTTTGTCGTGATGGTGTGCTACACGATGAATCACCTGTGGCGCAAGCGGCATTGGATACCGTTTGCCCTAATGGCGGTGTGCAGCTACTATTACGTCTTCTACGAGGTTTACAAGGTTTGGAAGTCAGGCGGAAGCATCTTTATTCCCGAACTGTACCACACCTTCCTGTTCTAAACAACTCCAATAAAAGGAAAACCACAAGCGCCAGCATCCTCGACAGTCCGATGCTGGCGCTTGCGGTTCTTAGGCGGGATGGGTTCACTCCTTCTTGCCGCCGAAGGTGTTGTAGCTGATGTTCTCTTCCTTGAACTTGTTTTTGGGCTCAGGCGATTCGTCAGGATAACCCACGCGCACCACAGCCAGGGGAACGATGTTCTTCGGGCAGTTCAGCACCTTGCTCACCTCATCCACACGTTCTGGGATGGGATAGCAGCCCGTCCACACGGCACCCAGTCCCAAGGCATGAGCTGCAAGCAGCAGGTTCTCGGTGGCAGCCGACACATCCTGTACCCAAAAGTCGGGCAATTTCGTCTTTCCGTCAGGCATCATGGTCTTGTCGGTATCGCCACACAGGGCTATCAACAGTGGAGCGTTGGTAGGTTGACGGCCAGCAAGCTTGCTGATAGTCTCCTTATCGGTAATGACGATAAAATGCCAGGGCTGCAGGTTCACAGCCGTGGGGGCTGCCATAGCTGCCTTGAGCATCATGTCAATCTTTTCCTGCTCCACGGGCTGATCCTTGTATTGGCGGATGCTCGTGCGGGTCATGATGTTCTCGATGGCAGCATTGCCATTGTTGTCATTAGCGGCAGCGTCTTTCTTGTTACCGTTGTCCTGGCTGGTGCAAGCGCCCAGCGAGAGTAGGGCAGAGGTCAAAGCTAAAATCATGATCTTTTTCATATTTACTTGAATTTAAATGGGTGATTAATAAAGATTTCTATTGCTGCACAGGTAATACTTTTTTTGAGTCCCTTTAGAGGGTTTGGCACGTTTTTTGTTTTTGTAAATTAAAATCGCTCCACAGAGTTTCTATTTGTAAATAATGTTGTATCTTTGCACCCGCAAAAACAAAAGTATAAGGTCTAACGTCTCAAAATGAGCATCTGGCATAACATATTTTGTGTGATAACTTCTCCCCGCTACGGCTGGGAAGTCATCAACGATTCCAACATACCGACAGGCAAAGTCATGCGCTCGGCATACATGCCCCTGCTCTGTGCGTTGGCCCTGTCGTGCTTTGTGCCCATGATTTATGACAGGACCATCTCCTTTGCGGCATCGTTAATGACGGGTATCGTGATGGTCTCGACCTATTTCATCAGCTACTTCATCATCATATATCTGTTGGGCGGCTTTTATCCCGAGCTGGTGAAGACCGAGGGCGCCACAGCACGCCTAAACGATTTTGTGCTCTATAACCTCATCTTCCTGGTATTGCTGATTATCCTGCGCAACTTGTTGCCCAGTGATTTCACGCCCATGCTGTTCCTCATGGTTTATCTGCCATGGATGGCCTATCGCGGCACCGACAACCTGTTTGTCAGGAAGGATAAGGTGGCCAAGTTTGTGATCATCTCCTCAGCACTGTTGCTCGGATTACCCATTGCGCTAAAGGCCATCTTGGGACTTTTCATCATCAAATAACTAAAAACTAAGGACTACTGACTAAGGACTAAAACAAAACAATGGCTCGAAACAACAACCATAATACGATCAACATCAAGAACCGCAAGGCGACGTTCGACTATGAGATCATCGAGACCTTCACTGCGGGCATCGTCTTGACGGGCACCGAGATCAAGTCCATCCGTCAGGGCAAATGCGGCTTGACCGACACCTATTGCATGGTCATTAACGGCGAGATTTGGGTGAAAAGCATGTACATTGCCGAGTACAGCTATGGCTCCTACAACAACCACACCACCCATCGCGACCGCAAGCTGTTGCTCAACCGCAAAGAAATACGCCGCATTGCCAAGGACACCATGCAGCCCGGTTTTGCCATCGTCCCCCTGCGCCTGTTCATCAACGAGCGCGGCCTGGCCAAGCTCGTCATCGCCATTGCCCGAGGCAAGCGCCAGTTTGACAAGCGCCAGTCCATCAAGGAACGCGAGGACAAACGTGCCATCGACCGAATGTTCAAGCACTAAAACGATAACATCATTCATCCTATAAAAAGCGGTTGATTACCCTGGTGGTAAAACAACCGCTTTGTTTTCTATCATTTGTGTCCGGTAAAGATATTCAATATCGGTATAATTCCCTATATCTGAGTTGGATAAGCATTTTGCTGTATCATGGGCTTGGCTTTTGCCTCGAAGAGGCAGGTCGGGTCGAAGACTCGACTTTTATGGAAAACACCATGCCAGCTCATCGCAGATGAGCGCAGCTTGGTGGCAGCCATCTCAAGTAGAAAGTGCGTCGAAGACGAACTTCTGCATCACTCAAAATGCTGTCAATCACAAAGTTCCTCTCCGAGGCACTTGCATAGTTCTGCTCATGGACCAAGCTGCGAACCTCTTCGAGGTTCTTGCATGGTCTTTCTCATTGAAATCGGTTCTTCGAACCGCTAACATCAGCGATGTTTCCCCGGACTCTAATGGTTTTCTATAAAGGCGACATTATCTCATTCTTTGGGATTTCTTATGATCCAGTCAAAGGCGAGTCTCAACTCATTAGCTTGATAGATGATGTCATCCACCATGAAGGGAGTGGGCTCGGGACCGATGACGTGGTAGATGCTTCCGTCCTGGAAATAGAAACGGCGGTCAAAGCGTTTTCCATTCTCATCATAGTCTTGGGTTATGGCAAATAGCAGACTTTGGCTTGAAGCGTCATAAAGGAATTCCTCGCTGTATTTCTTTTTCCCGATATTGTAACTGCGCGTCACAAAATAGAGCGGATAGTAATTGAAATGAGGATCCCTGTCATCACCTTCTGCGAGCCAGTAGGTACCTTGAACAGTGTTGTAGTAGAAGTGTAGCGTCTCGGTGGTTTTTCCTTCACGATACACAGTATAGTCGAGGGTGGTGACCATTTCGTTGCCCATGCCCTTGTTCTTCTTCGTGGCTTCTTTTGCTTTTTGGTAGGCGTCATTAATCGATGAGATGATAGGGTCAGGTTGCTCGGCAGCAACTGCAAGTGCAGTAATCATGCATGTGAGAAGCAGGATTTGTCGTAGGTGTTTCATAATTGTCTATATCTAAAAATAATTTACTATTAAAACAGGGAAAACGGAAAAATGGCCCAACTCTCGTTAGCAGCAGTTGGTCAAAGGATTGCTGCACAGCCACTCGTTTTCTATCCAGCCGACGATGTCGCAGCCGTCAACTTTAACCAAGATCCAGTCGCCATCAAAGTCCAAAGGCATGAGTGTGAGTTCTTGAGTGAAGGAAAAAACGATGTCGGCATCCTGGTGGGGCGCAGCACGCAAGTGCAGTTCTTGCCCTCCATAGTTACTAGTGCCAAGGCCGAGCGCCGAGTAATGAATCCAATACTCACCAGTGTCAGAACCCACAAGCGATGTCGAGTCCTCATCGTCGGCGGCATTCCACAGGTCATTGATTTTCCACCATCCGTCCTGAGGCGACGACAAGCTGAAGAGGTATGGCTCCTCATAAGACAACGTCATGACTGTTGCACCACAGGGTTTGTTCAAGATGGATGCGCTTGGGGGATCACAATCAAGAAAAGCAATCAACATCTTATCTTGAGCGACGGTGGCGAATGCCGTCACAAGCAAAACGGTCAACAATGCTATCTTTTTCATCTTTCCTCGTTTTTTGTGAATTGTTGATGATGTATTAATAATCTTTGCAAAGTTAAAACAAATTTCACTTATTCTGTTTATTTTTTCGATGATTTATTGTTGTTGGCACCAATTTATATCACATAAACCTAGGCAATGATCGCCAACGAGCACAACTGCTGTATCGATGCGGTCATGCATCAGAACAAGGGAAAAGCCGACAAGGCGACGAAGGGGCACATCGGAACCATGGTAAAAACTCAGGACTTGAAATTTTGTTTGTTTTTTTTGCCTTATATATATAAAACAAACAAATCAAACAATTCAAAAAATTCAAATGATTTGTGTGTCATCGCAAGTTTTGACACAACAATATTATTTAATG
>Ga0256407_10005926_pt1 | contig 19210 bp, 9 predicted proteins | sample RumenRJG_04DNA_FD_193489 | JGI IMG/M metagenome (GOLD analysis project Ga0256407, IMG submission 193489) | Bovine rumen microbial communities from Lethbridge, Alberta, Canada - RJG_04 | ecosystem: Host-associated > Mammals > Digestive system > Stomach > Rumen | place: Canada: Alberta | collected... | reverse complement strand
TATTATTCTTTGAAATTTTATTTTGATTATTTTTCTTATTCATTTTTTATTCCCTTACTAAATATATTTATGATAAAAAAATTCATTTTTTTTAAAATTAAAATTACAAAACAATAAAAAAAAAAATAAAAAAATTTAAAAAAATTAAAAAAAAAATAAAAATTAAAAAAAACCATTTTAAAAAACCCAAAAAAAAAAAAAAATGTTAAAAATACGTCAACTAATAAAAAGAGTACGTGCTTGTAAAACAGCAGAGGAAGAGCGTAGTGTAATAAATAAAGAAAGTGCAGAAATCCGTAATGCATCTCGTGACATAAACAATCCTCATAAAGCTCGTGATTTATGTAAAGCAATATACATGCAAATGATGGGATATCAAACATCATTTATGCAATTAAGTTGCATAAATCTATTAGCAAGTAAAGATTTCCAAGAAAAAAGAATAGCATATTCAGCTTTATCATTAGTATGTGATTATTCAAGTCAAGTACTCCTTCTTGCAACAGCATCTATTAAGAAAGATTTAGAAAATTCAGAAAGTCCTGAATCAATTTGTTTAGCTTTAAATGCAATTGGTGATATTTGTACTAAGGATATGTGTAATGAATTAGGAATGACAGTTTCAAATTTGTTAAATTCAAATAATTCTAATATTAAAAAAAAAGCAGCTTGTGCTTCTACTTATATTATTAGAAAATGTCCAGAGTTAATTGAAAATTTTATAGATAAAGTTCCTTCATTATTAGAAGATAAAACTCATTCTGTTTGTTTAACTGGGATTAATTTAGCTTTGGAAATTATAAGACAAAAACCTGAATTTATATCAAAAATTAAAAAATATCATGAAATGTTTGTTAAATTAGAAAAAAATTTATTAAGTATTTCATATGCTCCTGAATTTGATGTTAATGGTATTACTGATCCTTTTTTACAAGCAAAAATTTTAGAAATTATGAAATTTACAGTTAAAAATAATAAAAATTTAAGTGATGAATTAGGTGATTTATTTGTTAGTGTACAATCAATTACTGAAGCTTCTAAACAAACTGGTTATGCTTTACAATATGAAATTGTTAGAACTATTAATAATTTAGAAAGTAATGCTGGAATGAAAAGTTTAAGTAATAATATTTTAGGGAAATTTTTAGGGAGTAAGGATTTAAATTTGAAATATATTGCTTTGAATACATTACAAGATGTTGGGAGATATGATATTGGGAGTGTTACTAAACATAAAAATTTAATTTTGGAATTTTTGAAAGATAAGGATATTTCTTTACAGAAAAGAGCACTTGATTTAATATATTTAATTATTAATAAAAATAATTTAAAAAGTATTACTAAAGAATGTATTAAATATTTACCAAATGCTCCTATTGAAATTAAATTTGAATTAACTTCTAAATTAGTTGATTCAATTGAAAAATATTCTAATTCTTATAAATGGGAAATTGATACTTTAATTAAAATGGTTATTGTATCTGATAGTAAATTATATGATGATTCACTTAGTAAAATAATAAATATTATTATGTCAATTAAAGAACTTTTTATTTATAGTGTTCATAAATTATTTATTTGTTTAAAGAATAATAAAGAAAATAAAGCTTTGAGTATAATTTCTTTTTATGTTATTGGAGAAAATGGAAGATTACTTATTGATAATAGTGTTTTAAATTCTAAAAATGAAAATATTAAAGTAAGTGAAAATGAAGTTATTAATTTATTTAAAGAAATTGGGGAAATTAATAATAATAAAGGTAATAATGATGTACTTGAATATTTATTAAATGCTTATATTAAATTATCATTAAAATTCCCAAGTGTTAGAAATATTATTGAAGAAGATATTTTAAATTATCAAAAGAGTTTTTATTGTGAAGTTCAACAAAGAGCAGTTGAATATAAAATATTTGATAATATACAAAAAGATGATTTAAAAAAAAGAATTGTTAATTCAATTCCAATACCAAAAAATAATGAAGAAAATAATAAAAAAAGAGAAATTATTAATGAGAATGATGAAGAAGAAAATAATAAAGATGATGATCCTAAAACTTCTATTAAAATAAGTTCAATTAATATTCAAGAATCTTCTAATCAAGTTAATGATATGTTTCAAGGGAATGAAAATAATAATAATAATAATAAAAATACAGGTGGATTAAATTTATTGGATTTAAATAATATATTTGGAAATAATACAAATAATAATACAAATAATAATACAGAAAATAATAATCCATTAGATTTATTAAGTACAAATAATAATAATTCAAATAATAATCCAATTAATTTATTGGATAATACAAATAATAATTCAAACAATAATCCTATTGATTTATTAGGAAATACAAATAATAATAATTCTAATAATCCAATTGATTTAATAGGAATTATTAATACAAATACAAATAATAATGAAGTTAAACAAGAAAATAAAACTGATAATTTATTTGATTTAATGGGAAATATGAATAATAATCCTAATGAAAATTTAAATAATAATCCAATTGATTTAAATATTCAATCAAATAATCCAATAAATAATTTTGGAAATAATGAACCAATACAAAATATAAATCAACAAAATCAACCTGATTTAAAAAATTGTTTTTCAAATGAAGATATATCTTTATATTATAAAATATTACCAACTAAAGAAAATCCATTATTTTATAATGGAGAAGTAATAGCTTCAAATAATTCATTAAATCCAATTGAAAATATAAAAATAAATTTTTTAGTTTTAAAATTTATTACATTAAAAATTATAGAAGTTACAGGTAGTCATTTAAATCCAAATCAATCTTTAGGTTTAAAAAAGACTTTTACTTTATTATCAAATGATCCAAATAAAAAAATTGTAATCAAAATAAAATTATCATATATAATTGATGGGAAAGAAAAAACTAACATGATAACATTAGATAATATTTAAATAAATAAATATTAATTATATAAATAATTCAAAAAAATATATTTTTAAATAATTAATAAATAATATAATAATATAAATACAATAAATAATAAAACATTTTCAAATCAAAGTAATTTATATATGATTAATATATAATTCTTGATTTATTCATTTGAAAAAAATTTTAAATCAAAAAAATATGATTTTTATTTTTCAATAATTATTATTATATTTAAACTGAAAAATAAAAATTAATATTACTTAATTTATAATGAAGAAATACCATTTGATTTAAAATCAACTGAAACACCAATTTGAGATGAAGATTCATGTTCCATTGATTCATCTTCATCACTTTCATCTTTTTTTTTAAAATCTTCATTATCTTCTTCACTATCAAATGATTTCATTGAATTTGAATGATTTGAATTATTAATATTATTATTTCTTTCTTTTGTTGTATAATATCTTTTCATATCATTATTTAAATTTGATTTATCTATTATATCAAATTCTGTTAAAATTTTTTTTGAATTTTTTTGTTTTAAATTATTAATTTCTTTTTTTTCTTCTTCTTTTTTTTCTTCTTCTTTTTTTTCTTCTTTTTTTTCTTCTAATTTTTTTTTTTCTTCTTTCTTTTTTTCATATTCGAGTAAATATTCTTTAAAATCTATATTACAATTTCCTAATTCTTCACTGAATATTAATATTGTAAAATATGTTGCTTTATTCATTTTTTTTATTTTTAATGTTAATATTTCTAATTCTTTATTTTCCTTTTTAAAAATTTCATTTTTTATTTCATTATCAAATAATAATTTTATACATAATGAAATTGGATTATTACAATAATGTTTTTTAAGAAATATTTTCATATTTTTTTTATTTTCAAATTTATTATTTAAAAAATCTATTAATTCATTTTTAGAATGTAATAAGAAATCTTTTTTATCTTTTGTTTTTTTTTCTAAATAATTTGAATAAAAATTTTCTAATAATTTAAATATAACAATATTAACTTTAAAAATATCAAATTTATTTTTTCCTTGAGTAATAGTAAATTGATATAAATCTTTTGTAGATTTAGTTAAATTTTTCATATTTTCTAAATATTGAATTGCAAATAAACAAGGATTATTCCTTATTTTATTTATATTTGTAATAACATCTTTTTCATAATTTGGTATATCAAAATTTATTTCAGTTTCATTATAAAATTCTATAGAATTATTATTTTTATCCCAACCAATTTTTTGATCAATTTCTTCAAAAGATTGAATTAAAATTCCACCAGTAATTTTTAAATTCAATTCTCCTTTTGGGAAATCATTATTTAAAAAATTATAAATATTAGTTTTTAAAAATAAAGGTCCAGAACTTTTACTTTTAATTTTTAAATTATTAATAATTACAAAAGGTTCATCATTAAAAATTCTTCCAATTAAAGCTCCTTCATTAAAATAACGATTATTATAATTATTATTATTATGATTATTATTATTATTATTATTTTTATTATTATGAATATTCTCTTTAATAATTCCACCACTTTCACATTCATTTTCATTATCAATTTTCCATTTTCCACTAACATTAAAAATAATAGTTTTATTATTTTCAATCCAAATTGGATACATTACTTCATATTTATTTGCTTTTACAATAACAGAAATAATTACATTATCATTATTTGATAGCTCTTCACTCACTTCAAATAAATCATGAATTTTATTTGATTTACTATTATATTTTGTATTCATTGATATAAATGTATTATCAAAATATTCATCTTTAATTTTATTTTCTTTTATTGAATTATTTTCATTTTCTTTTGTTAAAGTTGCTTCTTCTATTATTAAACTTTTTTGAGTATTTGTATTATTTAAATTTGTATTACTTTTATTTAAATGTATTGTTATAATGTCTTTTTTTGTATTTGAATTTTCATCTAATATTTCTTCTATTTGAGATAAATGATTTTCTGGTGTTTCATTGCTGTTTTCACTTTCTTCATTTTCTTCTTTTTCTTCATTTTCTTCTTCATTATTTGAATTATTTTTGATATTTGATGTTTGAATTGTTGGTGTTTTATTTATTGATGTTGGTGAACATCCCATTTATTTAAATTTTATTCTATTTTTTTATATCTCATTTTAAAAAAATAAAAGAATAATTAATTATCAATTATCATAAAATTTGTTTAATATATTATATTAATAATAATAATAAAGTTAATTATATTAATAAAATATATAATTAATAAAAATATAATAATATTTGTAAAAAATTATTCTAAATGAATATGATGGTTGAAAAAAAAGCAAATTTAATAAGAACAAAACTATTATTAAAAGCTTCATCTGAGGTATCAGACTTTAAAAAATCAAAGATGTTAATTAATTCAATATCCCCAAAATATTTATTAGATAAATACAATCATATAGAAATAATAATTAAAAATCCATATGAATTTTCAACAGTAAAAAGGAAAGAAAATCAGAAAAAATTTAATTCATCAATAATAATAAATAATGAAAATAAAAATGAATCTCCTTATATGGAAGTTTTTAGAAAAATAAATAAATTATTAATATCAGAAAAAAAGAATAAAACCTTTTTTGATAAACTTGAAAATAATAAAAGTTCATATGACACATCAGATACAACATTTTCAAGTAATATTGAAAAAAAAAATATTAAATTATTAAATGAAAATAATGAAGAAAATATAATAAATAAATCAATTAAATTTTTAAGAGAAAAAGCAAGAGATTTAATAAATAAAAGAAAAAGACTAAAAAAAAAACCTAATTCATTTTATCAAAATGTTCAATTTAAATCACAATTTGATTTAAGACCTTCACATAAAAAACATGAAAGTGTTCTTCCAATATCATCAAAAAATATAAAGATATTTGAACAAACAATTTTTGAAAGTAGTCCTGTAATTTATACTTCAGGTATTGAAGAAGTTAATCATTCTGGTATATGTTATTATAAAAATGATTGTTGTCAAAGTATGAGAAATTTAAATAAAAATAAAAATTCTAAAATTTCTTTTAATTTATCTACATATAATCATGAGAAAGATCGTAGTAAGTTTTTTCCTAAAATGGAAAATAATAATAATAATAATAATTCAAATAATATTAATCCTTTTATACGTTCAAGTATAAATTAGTTTTAACAAAATATGTAAATATAATTTTTATTTTATTTGTGTATTTTTAATATAATTACCATTTAATTGAGTAAATATAAATTTTTAACCATAAAATAATATGATATTATAATATTGAATATTAAAAATAAGAAATATTAATTTAATAATTTGAGATAATTAGATGTGATTTTATTTAATATAATTAAATTGCAGATTTATTATTAAACCATTTAAAAAAATTAATTATTTTTTTATTAAAAAAAGAAATTATTAATGATATCACAATTTAAAGTATAAAATCAAATTATAAAAAATATAGGATGAACAAATAAAAAAATATGGAAATAATCATTTATTTTGTAATGCGAAAATAATATCAGGAGAAAAATATATAAAAATATATATATCTTTATTATTAATATCAATCCCATATATATTATTTATAGGAATAACTATAAAAGTAAAAATAAAAATATAAAAAAATATTAAAAAAAATAGTTAGAAATAGATTATTCTAATTCATTATTCTCAATAATAATATCAACAATAATATATTTAATTTCACTTTATAATTTATTTAAAGGAGGATTTTCAGATCCTGGAATAATAGAACGACAAAATAATAAAAATTTAAATAATTTTAAGAAAAATATAATAAGATGGATTATTAATGGTCATTTAAAAAATATTAAATTTTGTGAAACATGTTTAATTTTTAGAGCACCAAGATGTAGTCATTGTGCAATTTGTGATAATTGTGTTATCAGATTTGATCATCATTGTTCTTGGTTAGGAAATTGTATTGGAAAAAGAAATTATAAATTTTTTTATTTTTTAGTTTTGTCTTTGGTTATAAATTGCTTTTTTCAAATTGGTTTTTCTATTTATTTTATTTTATTTCAAATCAATAATAAAAAAAGTTTAAAAAGAAATGATTATATTGTTTATATTATTTTTTCTGGAGTAATTTTTTATAATGTTTCATTTTTAATATTTTTTCTTTTAAAATTATTTTTTATTCACTCTTGGCTACTTTTAACTAATACAACTTTTTTTGAATATAGAAAAAAATTGAATAAACTTCCTAATTTAAATCTTTTTAATTTATATTTTGGATATCATTGTTGTAGATTATTATTTTACAAGTCAAATAAATCTTATTTAAACTTAACAAATAAAATTCATTACAAATATAATTCAGATAAAATTGATTTTAATAGTCAAATAAATATTTTTATTGAAAGTAATTATACTAATATATATAGAGATAATAGGAATTCTCAATCAAAATTCAAATAAAAATTAAAAATATAATTGATTATTATAAATAATATTTAATAAATATAATTAAATAAAAAAAGAAAATCAAATTCTGAAATAATATCTCTCTCTATTAAAAAAATTAATATTTTTTATTTTTGAATAAAATGAAAAAAATTAGCTAATTAGAGTAATATATTATAATAATATTAATTTGATTTTTAAAATGTTTATTAATTTTTATTAAAAATAAATGTAATATCTTATTGTAAATCTATTTTCTACTAGATAATTTTTCATTTAAAAAATGTTTATTTATTTTTATACTAACAAATATTATATATCATATTCTATATCTATTCAAAATTTCCTATAAAATTCAAATTATAGTTTAAAATTTTTATATAATAAAAATTAATTAATAATTTATCTTATATTTTAAATGGGAATATTTACTTTAATTTTACTATCTTTTATCCTTCTTCTCTTAATCTATCTATTATTCATATACACTGCACATAAAGAATACACAGAAAAAAAAACAAACCCCAATTTTGAACCACACACATATAATTTAGATGGAGAATTTAAATATCCTTCTCTTCCATTATCATCAGAAAAATCTCAAGACAATATTTTTTTATCTTTAGTTTTTCCTGCATACAACGAAAAAGACAGATTAGAAAGTGCAATAGACAGAACAATATCATATTTCAATTCATTAAAAATAGAATATGAAATAATAATAGTAAATGATGGTTCAAAAGATAATACATTTGAAATAATAAAACAATTAATTCAAAAATATTCAAATAATAAAATAATTGGTATTACATATAGTAAAAATGGAGGAAAAGGTTATGCAGTAAAAACAGGAATGAATTTCATAAGAGGAGAATATGTTTTAATGTTAGATTCAGATGGAGCAACAGATATAAGAGATTATGAAAAATTAATGTCAAGTGTAAAAGAAAATGATTTTTCTTTAGCAATTGGTTCAAGGAAAATTATATTAGAAAATGTAGAGAGAGTTTGGTATAGAAATATTATGGGTGTTGTTAATAATATTATTGTACAAGAATTAATTGGTGTTAAAGGGATTAAAGATACTCAATGTGGTTTTAAATTATTTACTAGAAAAGCTGCTAGAGTTATTTTTAATAATATGCATATTGTAAGATGGGCTTTTGATGTTGAAATGCTTTATATTTGTAGAAAATGTAATATTCTTGTTAAGGAAGTTCCTGTTAATTGGAAAGAAGTCCCTGGATCTAAGTTAGTTGTTGTTACTGCTACTATTAGCTTTTTTAGAGATTATTTTGCTATGATTACCTTTTATAATTGTGGACTTTGGAAAATTGATAATAGTAAAATTTTGGGCAAGTAATTTTTTTTTTTTGGAGTTTTAATTTAATGGGTATTTTTATTTATCGTTTATTGAAAAATTTATTTGTTTTTATATTCTTTATTGTTTTAAAAAAAGAAAAAATTAAATAAATAATATTATAAAATATCAATTATTAATAAATAATTTTATATCTAATTAAAAAATTTACAACAATAATAACTATATATACCTTCTTTATCATCTTCCATTAATAAAGGACTTTTTCTAATTCTTGATGGATTATCTAAAGTAAGATTTCCTGTATTATTATATTCATTATCATTTGAATTTTTTTCAGAATTATCAATATAAGATTCTTTATTTGAATAATTGTGAATATCAGTTTCACTTTCTTTATTGTTTTTTATTTTTTTCTTTTTACTTTTAGGAGATAAAATATTATTATTATTTTGGAAAATTAAAGAACATGTTTTATTTGAATTTTCACTTTTTGTTATATTATTATTTCCAATAAAACTTCTTGTTTTTATTTTTGAAATTCCTAAATAATTTGAAGGCTTATATTTTTTAATTGAATATTTTAATTTTTTACTATCCATTCTTATTATATTATCTATTTTTTCTTCATCATTCATTAAATATGAAATTAAACTTTTGCTTAATTCATCTTTTTTCTTTGTTAAATATAATGTACTATTTTTAAGTAATTGTTCAATAAATTCTTCTCTTTTTTTATATTTTGTTTTTAATCTAATAATATATTTTTCTTTATTTTGATTTTTACTTATTTCTAATATTATATTGTATTTTTCATATAAATTATATTTCTGAAGAATATTTAATTTATATTTTTTATATTCATTTAAATTATTCTCTTTAAGTTGTAAAAGTTCATTTAATTCATTATTCATTTCTTCTTGTAAAGATAAACATTTTTGTAATAAATCACTTACTTTATTAACTTCAACTTGAATAGAATTTATTTTTTTATTTTTATTCAAATTAGAGTCAAATAAATCTTTAATAATATTTAATTTAACATTATAATCAACACTAGATTTAATAAAATTTAATATAGGTAAATATTCTTCCCCTAATTCTTTAATAGGTAATTTTAACTTTTCATAATTAACTAAAAAAGGCATTGCTTCATCTAAATCTTTTTTACTCATTTCAACATTAACTGATTTAGATAAAGATGAAAGATAAGAAATAAAATTTTCATATGATAAATTTTTTTGTATAAATTCCCATGATAAATTATTTTGAGTTTCTTTTGTTATTATTTTTACAAACATATTCATTAATAAATAAATTACTTCATTTGGCTTTTTAATTTTAGATATTTTATCTAAGTTTTCTTTTGTATTTTCTTTTCCTTTTTCTAATAAATTTTTTTTTAAAGTTCCTATTTCATAATATAATAATTCATATTGTTGAAAGGAATTTTCTGCTTTTTCAACTGTTAAATTTAATTTTAATGTTTGTGAATTTAATTCTTCATTCATTTCATTAATAAAATTATTTAATTTTTCTACTTCTTTTTTAAATACAATTATCAAATTATCAAATATAATTTTAATCTTTTCTTTTTCATCATCAATTTCTAAATTAAATTAATAAATAAATAAATACCCATTTAACTTATACAAATTATAAATAACTAAAAAAATATATTTTAATTATTAATAAAAAATAAAATTATTAAAAATAATTCAAAATATTAATATATATAGTAATATTATTTTGTTTGAATAAATTTTTTTGAAATAATTTTAGTTCATAAATTTATAATTAAAAAATTTTTTAAATTATTAATAATTTTGTGAAGAAAAAAATAAATATTTTTATTGATATTCCATTTTAATGTTATATAAAATGATTGCTTTTCTATTTAAATTAATTATTAATAAATATGGAAAATGAAAATAATAACATAATATCAAAAAAAAACAAATATTATCTTTATTCAACTTTTAAAAATATAAAAGTCCCCCAAATAAAGTTAACTAATTCATTAAAAGAAAAGACTTTATTCTCAATATTGAAAAATCGAAAAAACGACATTGAATCAATATTCAACAAAACAAAAATTCAAAATTATGAAGATTTAATTAGTTTTGATTATGATATCCCAAAAAAGAAAAAGAAATTTATTAAATCAAGAAATATAATTTCTAAAATAAAAATTCCAAAAGAAAAAATAGAAAATTTAGAGCAATTAGATCTTACAGAAAGAACTTTATCTTTACAAATTGATAAACCAAAAAAAATAATTTCATACATACCAAAAAATAAAAATAATAAAAGTTTAAATCAAACTAATATTTCAAATTTAAATACTTCTTCGGATAAAACATATACAATAAATAATACAGAAGATACATCTAATTTATTTATGACTAATAATAAGGAATATTCAAATGAAAAAATAATAACAACTGCTTATAAAAATTTTGAAAAAAATTATTTTTTTTCAAATAAACCAAAACAACCTTATAAAAGTAGAAATATTAGATTATGTTTACAAAATGAAAATTTACTACAAAGTAATTATAGTAATCCTAAAAAAATAATTGATTTTAATAATATTGATGTAATTAAAAAAAATAAAACACAATCCTTTTTTAATCCAAGTCAAAATATTGATAATACTAACTTATCAATCACTGATTCTTTTTTAAAAAGAAGAAAAAGTATAAATAAAAAATTATTAGAAATTGAAGAAAAGAACATTAATACAAATTTTAAACTTAAAAAATTAATTAAAGATTGGCATTTTTTTCCTGTTTTAAGTAGTTCTTTTAAAAGTAATATAAATGATATTATTGATAAAACAATTGATATTAAAAGAAATGGAAGATATGAAATAAGAAAAATAAATCAAAATGAAATTTATAAAGATGTATGTGAAAAATATTGGGATTATACTCAAGAAAAAGATACTCATAAATTTTTTAATGATAAACGAAATAAAGAATTGAAAAATATTAAATTAAAATTAAGAGAAGATTTGTTAAGAGCTGAAAAAATGAAATTAAGTCTTAAATATGATAAAAGTTCTTCTTTAAATTATATATATTAAAAAGAAGAATAAATGAGTGTTTAATATAAATTTGTAATTGTAAAATTTGTATTTTTTATTTATTTATTTATTTATTATAATTATTAGAGTGAGAAATATAATTATGATAATTTGTTTATTTTTCTATTTTAAATTAGTTTTATTTATATATTTATTTTATATATTAAAAGTTTAAAAAATAAAATATGAAAAATATTGTAAAAATAGCACATAAAATAAATATTGATAATAATAGTAATAGAAAATATAAAGAATTTATTAATGATTTTTTTTCAAATCCACAAAATTATTTTAAACAATCATGTGACAATCAACCATTTTGTTTTGGTAAATTTTTAACAAAAATAGATGAAAATTTAACATTAAATGATTTTTATTGGCATAAACAAAATAAAAGTCAAAATAAAAGTTTTTTTCTTCCCTTAATGAAAAAAAAGAAATTAAAAACTAAAAAAAATAATAATATTTCACATTATTCTGAAATACAAGTAAAACAACAATTAAATAGACAAGAAATAATAATGTTATTTGATAGATTTAAAACAAGAATTGAGAAGAATAAAGAAGAAGAAGAATCATCAAAGAATAAAAAAATTAATTTTTTAGATGAATTAAATCATTCATTAGCAAATCAAGAAAATAATTTAACTTCATATTTAAATTATCAACAAAAAACAGAAAAATTAGAAGAAAAATTAGAAAAAAGAATTAATAGACCAAAAAGTCATTTATTAATTCATTCTTCAAATATAGAAAAATTTAGATTAAAAAAAGAAAGTAGAAATGAGAGTAATACATATTTTAATGATAAATGTGATAAAATGAAATTTCATTTTGATAAATTTTTAAGAAAAGATAAAACATTTAGTGATCATCTTAATAAAGTTAAAAGTAATATTTTGTATGTTAGAAAACCAAATATTCCAAAACCAATAACAAAATTAGAAAGATTAAATATACAAAAGAAATTTTCTTCAGAAATACCAAAACCAAAAAAAAAATTAAAAAGAGATTTAAGTGAAATTGTAGTTAAAGGAGAAAGTTTATTAAAATGGGAAAAAGATTTAATTGACAAAATGAAAGGGAAAAAATATATTTTAAAAAATAGAGATTCAAAAGAATTAAGTAGAAGTTCTACTTTATCATATAATAGTAAAGCTTATAGTATAATTTCAAGTCGGAGAAGTGATCGAATGTTTACTAATAATAATAATATAACAATAAATGAAAATTTATTTGGGTAATATATTTTTCTAATTTTTCTTTTAATTTTTTTTCAATTTTTTTATAGAATAGAAATTTATTGAGTAGAAAAAAATTTATCAATTCATATATTTTATTATTATATTTAAAATTTTTTTTATAAAAAAAAAATAAATGGGAAGAGAAAAAAAAAAAAATGAAGATAATTCAGGAATTCTAGAACAAAATTTTTTCCAAGAAAAATCAAAATTCGAAATAGCAGAGGAAAAATTTAAAAAAACATTATTTGGTGTATTAAACATTTTATTAAAATTCGATGATGATGACGAAGGATTTTCAGGAGAAGTAATAGGTCTCCTAAATGAAACATGTCAATTTCTCTGTTATCCATTTTACGACCCAATGGGTTATTTATGGAAAAAAGAAAAATTATTTAAAGCAATATCAAAATTTCTAAGTTATTTTCAAACAGTAGTTTTCTTTAACAATACAGAATTATACACAGTTGTATTTTATTTAATTATAGTAATGATATTAGGAGTGGTTGTTGATGTTTGTTATGTTGCTTATATAATTTCTTCTAATAATAAAAGTGGTGCTGTTTGGCCTATGTCACTTTTACGTTCTGTTGTATCTTATATTGTTACTGTTATGTTTAATCCTTTAGTTGAATATCTTTTAGCAATTTTAGAATGTTCTGATAAAGATGAAGAAGGTAATCAATTATCTTATTATCAAAATTATAATGTTGATGATATGCATTGTTGGACTAATCCACATTTTACTGTAATGTGTGTTTTAGCTGTTATTATAACTTTTATTTTTATTATTATTTGTACTGTTGTTATGACTATTTTTTATGAACAGAAAACTGAAGCTGATAAAGATGGGGCTAAAACTTCTTCAACTGCTGATTTAGTTGTTTTATTTGTTAAAATTGTTTTGATTTTAATTTATTCTTTTTTGGTTTGGACTAAAAGTTATCATTGGGTTGTCGTTCCTGGAACTACTTTACTTGCTTTTCTTCAATTTTATATTTATTGGGTTGAGAGACCTTTTTATGAAGAAAAAATGAATTATGCTTTTTTTATTCATACTGGTGTTGTTTTTTATAGTACTGTTGTTTTATTATTAACAAAAGTATTAGAAAAATCTCAATTTGATGGTGGAATTTTTTTATTTTTTATAGGTTGTCCAATTATAAGTTATATAATATTAACTCAAAAAGATCAAAGATTTAAAGAATTATTAACAAATATAAACAAATTTGATAAAGGAGATTATGTATTTCGGCAAATTCGATATTTCCTAGAATTAGCAGATAAAAAAGGAAAAGATCGTCAAAGTAATATTTTACTAAAAGGTTATATATACGTTCATGAAGAAACATGTGTATTATCAGATTGTCCCTTAAAAAAATATTTAAAAGAATGTGAAAAATTTGAGAAACAAAGTATAAATGTAAATGGTACAGCAACTAATGTAGGAATGGAAAGTGTAAATAACATTCATCAAAGTGGAGCAGCATTAACTCAGATAGGAGGTGGAACAACACTATTAAATACAGCAATGAGTTCAAATATAGGAAGTACACATAATGAAGCAGATTTATATCTTTATCAATATGCTATGATAATGTATCAAAATGGTATTAGTAAATTTCCATCTTGTACAACTTTAAGAATGAATTATTCATTTTTTTTAATGGAACGTATGAATAATAGAAAAAAAGCTTTAATTGAATTAAAAAATTGTGATAAATACAATCCTTCATTTGAAGAAGAATTTATTATTTTTCGTTTTTGTGATAATCAAGCTGGTGGTGGTGGAGATGGTGGTGATGACGATGATGATGATGATGATGATGGTTTAGATATTGTATCTGCTATTGCATATAGAAATCATCTAGGAATGTTTAAAGAAGGATTAACAAATATAACATCAATTTATAGTGAATTTTGGACACTTTTATTAAATAATTCTCAAAAAACTGAAGAAGATTTAATTAAAATGAATGAATATGGTGAAAAAATAAATCAATTATTAGAAGATATAAAATCACATTATATGGAAATGGAAAAATTAAAATATAATGATGAAGAAGTATTAACATTATATTCTGATTTTTATCAAGAAATTTTAAATGATAGAACACAAGCTGAATATTATAGAAGTAGATTAAGAGATATACAAGGTAATGAAGATGGACCAGAAATTAATGAAGGTAATGATATGTTTAATATTAATGGAGATGATTTTGATTATATTTTCTTATCTGCTGAAGAAGCAAATATGGGAAAAATTATAAAATGTTCTTTAGGAATATGTGAAAAATTTGGTTATGTTCCTGCAGATTTAATAGGAAAAAATATTAATTATATTATGCCTGATATGTATCAAGATTTACATAAACAAGTTTTAATAAATAAATTAAATAAATATAAAACTCAAATGACACAAAATTTCAGAAATGGAATTAAAAACTCACAAAAAGCATCATATAAAGAAATATTAGTTTTTGGTAAAAACAAATTAAAACATGCAATACCATTAGCAATGAAAGTAACTATATTAACAACACAAGATCAAAGTGAAATTTTTTTTGCAGCTCGAATAACAAATGAGGAACTTTATAATGATTTTAATTCAAAAAATCCAACATTAGGAACACCATCAATAATAAATTTTGAGCAAAAAGTATGTTTTGTATTAACAGATTTAAATTTTATAATACAATACTATACTCCAAATGCAATAGGATTTTTAGGTTTTAAAAGTAATACAAGTGGAAATACAGATATAACCAAAAGTATAAATGATTTAAATAATAATGAAGATAGACCTGATTTTGGTAAAGCTTCAAAAAATGAAATTTTCAAAAAAAAATATTTTGAACCAAAAGTTATTATTTGGAAAACTTTATTAAGTGATGAAGATGAAGCTCTTTTTAGATTAGATTCAACAACAGATAAATTAAATATGAAAGGATTAATGAATTATTCAAGGAAAATAATGTTGAATAAAAATCCTCCAAATAAACAATTATCAAATAAGGGAAATTCACGTAGAGAAAATATGCAATTTATGCCAATTCGTCGTCAAAGATATAAAGAAGATTATTTTAATTTAAGCGTAAGTGAAATTAGTTTATTAAATCAATCAGTTGGTTATGTTTTTAGATTTGAAGTTGTTGAAATGGAAGATAATGATTTAGATGGTTTTGATGATAAAAATATTATGCCAATAACTACAAATTTAAGTAAAATTCATACTCAAAGTCAAATTGATTTTAATCCGAACTATATTCCTGAAGTTACTAAAAAATTTGATTTAGATACTAGAAAATTAGGTTTTTATTCAAGAGAAATTAATATTATTCAAGAAGAAGAATTTTCTTCTCATTATAGTGAAGTTGATGATTTGGAAAATAAAGAAAAAAATAATAATCATCCTTATAAAAAAAATGTAAATTGGCATTTGAAATTAAAAGAATTTGCAAATGATAAAATTGAAAAATTTAGAAAACAATTTATAGAAGAAGAAGAAGAAGAAGAAAATGAAGAAGAAGAGTATGATGAAGATGAAGAAGAAGAAAATTCATCAAATGAAGAAAGTTTAAGTAGTAATACAAATTCAGAAAAAAAAAATTTATTAAAACAGTCAAGCGTTCAAAAAACAAATATGACAAAAAAAGTATCTTCACAAAGAGCTTCAAAATTATTTAAAAGAAATACAATAACAGATAATCCTAATTATGAATATGCATATTATCATGTTAATAGTTTGAGTAAAATTAAATTTTCAATTTATGATTTTAAAAAAAAAAGATTAGTCGATATTCCTAAAATCAGAAGAGAAAGTCAAGTTGAATATAAAAAAAAAGAAAATTTACCTGATTTTTTTCCTAAAAAAACAAAAGAAGTTAAAAAAATTGAAGAAAATAATGATGAAAATGCTGAAGAAGAAATTTCTGAAAGTGATGCTGTTCATGTTAAACAAATTGAATATGCTTTAAGAAAAGAAGAATTTCAACCTGAAATTGTTAAATTAAAATATATTAGTTTAGGAGTTTATATTGGATTAATATTAATTATTTCTATTTTATTATCTTTGTTTATAAATGACTCTAAAATTACAAAAGAAAATTTGACTATTATAAAAAATAATATTGACTTATTGGATAATATTTTAAAAGGTTTATATTATATAAGAGAATTAACTTTATTAAATAATAATAAATATAAAATTTATTTATATAATAAAGATTATATGTATCAAAATATTACTGGAACTTTAGGAGATATTTTTGAAAATGCATATAATTTTCAACAAAATATTTTAACAACTTCATTAACAATGACTAAAAATAGAAGAAATTTTTTATTAAATGGTGATGTATATGTAAATACAATAGAAGATGATTTAAGTGTTAAAGAAATAGAATTAACATTTAAAACTGCTTTATCACAAATGTTAACATCACTTTTTCAAATAAAAAATACAGATTTAAAAGAAATAATAGCAACTAATCCAAATGTATATTTTTATACAACAAATAATTTTAATCCAATAATAAATACATTATCATTAAATTTGAATTCATTTATTAATGAATTATATGATAAAATAAAAAATTTTAAAAGTCAGCACTTTATTACTTTAATTTTAATTTTAATAATTTTAATTGGTGCTGCAATTGCTATTAAAATTGTTTTTGATCAAATTACAAAAAGAAAAAGTTCTTATCTTGAAGTTTTTTTTGAAATTGATGATAGTGTTTGTAAAAAAGCTTTAGATAAATGTGAAAGTTATGCTAATGTTTTACATCCTCTTGTTCAAGATGACCAAATTAGTGGTGAAGAAGAAGAAGAAAGTTCAGATAAGAAAAAAACAGTAAATAAAGGAAAAAGAAATGTTAAAAAGAATAAAACTAATAATAAAGAAAAATTTCAAAATTTATCTTTTATTATTAAAATAACATTTATTTGTTTAATTATTTTTGGTTATTATTTAACAATTACTTTATTATTTCATAATTCACTTAAAAATGTACAAAATTATGTTGAAATGTATAATATTACTTCTTATAAATCAAGGAATTATATTGCTTTATTTGATGATTTAAGAGAATATTTTTTTGATAAAAATCAATACACTGGGAATATAAGTTATAAAACATTAATAGAAGAAAAATTAAATCGTATATATGAATATCAAAAAGAAGAAAGTATTAAATTTACAAATAAAAAATTACCTAAATCATTTAGAAAACAATTTCAAAGAATGATTTTAGGAAATTTATGTAGTTATACAAGAGATTTATTTACAAAAAATGAAAATGATAATTATTTAATTGAAAATGGATATACCTGTTCATCATTAACTGGAAATAGTTCTAATTATGGTATTGATGTTTTCATTTCATATTATATTAATAAAATAAGAGTTGAAAAAAATTTATATGATTTAATTATTAGTAAAGGAGAAGAATTAGGGTATTATTATAATAATACTTTATATGGTAGTAAATTTGACAATACAACTAATGATAATGATGATACTTTATTAAATGATAATGATCCTTTTATAATTTTTAATTACGATGATCTTTTTAAATTATCAATTATGAGAAGATTTTATTTAAATCCATTTTATAATAGTTTATTAGAAGATTTTTATAATAATATTTGGAAATATTGGAATAGTAAATATAATTTATATTTTGCTTTGATAATTTTTTTGATAATTGGAATTACTTTATTTTTTGTTATTTATATGATTCCTTTTATTTATAAATTAGATCAGGATATTTATAAAACAAAAAATATGCTTTCTATTATACCTAAAGAAGTTTTGGCTTCTTTAAGAAATATTTCTGTATTGTTAAATTTAAGTAATGCAATTAAAACAGCACCATCAACAATTAAGAAAAACGAAGAAAAAGAAGAAAAAAAATCAGAAGAATAAAATTAAAGATATAACAAATTAATAAATATTTTTTATATTTACTATATTATATTATTATAAATATAAGAATCAATAAAAATAAAAAAAATTAATTATAAAAATATTTTTATTCTAAAAAAAATAATATATTTCTTATACAATTTGTTTAATAAATAATAATTAAGAATTAAGAGGGGATTGGGGATTGGGGATTGGGGATTGGGGATTGGGGATTGGGGATTGGGCCCAATCCCCGATCCCCAATCCCCAATCCCCAATCCCCCC
>Ga0256407_10005922_pt1 | contig 19212 bp, 16 predicted proteins | sample RumenRJG_04DNA_FD_193489 | JGI IMG/M metagenome (GOLD analysis project Ga0256407, IMG submission 193489) | Bovine rumen microbial communities from Lethbridge, Alberta, Canada - RJG_04 | ecosystem: Host-associated > Mammals > Digestive system > Stomach > Rumen | place: Canada: Alberta... | reverse complement strand
GATCTGCAGGATTTAGTGAGAGAGATTGGTATTGAGGACCAGAGTCTGGTGAAGATCTATGCGAACCTGTTTGGCGAACGGATCAGCAAAGCTGACAGGTTGTCGAACTGGGAACGGGATATCCTGAAGGATACCCAGAAGATCTATGCTGCCATCGATGCCTGGGCGTGTGTACGTATTTATGAAGAAGTGTTAAGGCTCAAGGCAACAGGCGATTATGAACTGGTTGTTAAAGAAGAAATTAAGCAAGAACATGATGAAACAGATATATCTGAAACGAGGTAAGGAAGAGAGTCTTCTTAGATTCCATCCCTGGGTGTTCTCTGGTGCTATCCAGCATGCTGACCAGGGAATTGAAGAAGGCGAGATTGTACGTGTATTGAAGAATAACGGCGATTTTATCGCAACCGGACACTATCAGGCCGGTTCGATAGCCGTGAGGGTACTGACGTTCCGTGATGTAACCATCAACGATGATTTCTGGGCTTCGCGACTGACATCGGCTTTGAAGATGAGACAGAGCATCGGTATTGCAGACAATCCTGACAACAATACCTATCGTCTGGTTCACGGTGAGGGGGATATGCTACCAGGACTCGTGATAGATGTCTATGGAAAGACAGCTGTCATGCAGGCTCACAGCATAGGCATGCACCTGTGCCGTAAGGCTATTGCCAACCAACTGGTACGGGTGATGGACGGAAGACTGGAAAACATCTACTATAAGAGCGAGACCACATTGCCCTTTATGGACGATATGGAGAACGGTTTCCTCTATGGTGGTTCCGAAGATAATATAGCCGTAGAGAACGGTCTGAAATTCTATGTGGATTGGTTACGAGGCCAGAAGACAGGATTCTTCGTGGATCAGCGCGAGAACCGATCGATGTTGGAGCGTTTTGCCAAGGGTAAGAAGGTGCTGAATATGTTCTGTTATACCGGTGGATTCTCGTTTTATGCGATGCGAGGTGGGGCAGAACTGGTACATTCCGTAGATAGCAGTGCGAAGGCCATCGAACTGACCAACCGCAACGTGGAATTGAATTTCCCAGGCGATCAGCGTCATCAGGCTTTCTGTGAGGATGCTTTCAAGTATCTGGAACAGGCTGGCGACCAGTATGACCTGATTATTCTCGATCCTCCTGCCTTTGCTAAGCATCGTGGGGCACTCCATAACGCACTGAAGGGTTATACCCGTCTGAATAATAAGGCTTTCCAGAAGATTCAGCCTGGGGGAATCCTCTTTACTTTCAGCTGTTCGCAGGTGGTGACCAAGGATCATTTTCGTAATGCGGTCTTTACGGCTGCTGCTCAGGCAGGAAGAAAGGTTCGTATTCTGCACCAGTTGCATCAGCCTGCTGATCATCCGATCAATATCTATCACCCAGAGGGTGAATATCTGAAAGGATTGGTGCTTTATGTGGAGTGAAAAGAGAGAAGTGAAGCCGTGAAAAAGAAAGTAGCTGATTTCATCGGGAAGCATGCTCTTCTGAGTCGCGAGGGGCTGCATCTGGTAGCTCTGAGTGGTGGGGCCGACAGTGTGGCGCTGTTGCTCATTCTGAAGGATCTGGGCTATCGTATTGAGGCAGCACATTGCAACTTCCATCTGAGAGGAGAGGAGAGTAATCGCGATGAGGAATTCGCCAAGAATCTCTGTCAGAAACAAGGTGTTCCTTTTCATGTAATTCACTTTGATACAATAGAATATGCAACTTTGCATCAAGTAAGCATTGAAATGGCTGCAAGAGTGCTTCGCTATGGCTATTTCAGTCAACTGAGACAGGATATAGGGGCAGAGAAAGTCTGTGTGGCTCACCATCGTGATGATGCTGTAGAGACCTTGCTGATGAACCTGATGAGGGGAAGTGGTATTCACGGACTGACAGGTATCAGAGCCTGTAATGGTGAGATTGTGAGACCACTGTTAGCCGTCAGTCGCCAGGAGATTGAGGAATATCTCCATTCCATCGGACAGGATTATGTGACGGATTCCACCAACCTCGTCGATGAATTCGTAAGAAACAAAATGCGTCTGAATGTATTGCCCTTGTTGGAGCAGATCAACCCGAGTGTAACGGAGAACCTCTGTAAAACGGCTCGTTATATGCAGGAGGCTGAAAAGGTGGTTGATGCTGTGATGGATCAGAAGAAGAGTGAACTCTTAGAATCTGTTGCTGATACTGAGATGGTCTCCATTCAGAGTCTGCTTCAGTTGCCGTCGCCAGAGTTGTTCTTGCACGAATGGCTTGCAGAGAAAGGTTTCAATACCACACAGATAGAACAGCTGACAGAGCATCTGGAAGGCGTATCGGGTAGGGTGTTTGAGACGCAAGACCATACATTGCTGATTGACAGAGATAAACTGGTGCTGGCACCACGTAAAGAGCCGATGAAATCGCTCAGAATCCCTGAGGAAGGACGTTATCGTCTGGATGAGCTTCTCTGTCTGGATGTTAAAGGAACAAAAAATATATCTATCTCAAAATCAGACGATTGTATAACAATAGATAAAGCAAAGGTAAAATTTCCATTGACAGTTAGACCTATAGAGAATGGAGATGCCTTTATTCCCTTTGGAATGACTGGACGGAAGCTGGTGAGTGACTACCTGACAGACAGGAAGTGCTCGATTTTTGAAAAGCAGCGTCAGTTGGTGCTGACAGACATTGAAGGCCAATTTATCTGGCTTGTCGGGAAAAGAATAGATAACAGGGTCAGCGTGACAGAGCAGACCAAAGAGGTGCTGCAAATAACCTTGGTTAGAACATAAATATATAATGTAGAATTTAAAATTCAAAAAGTATGAAACAGACGATTTTGGTGACTGGTGGTACTGGTTTTATCGGAAGCCATACTACAGTAGAACTGCAGGAAGCTGGTTATGAGGTGGTGATCATCGATAACCTCTCAAATTCTAATGAGAATGTGCTTGACGGTATTGAGAAGATCACTGGTGTCCGCCCTGCGTTTGAGAAGGTGGACTGCTGTGATTTTGATGCCCTGGAAGGTGTTTTCAAGAAGTATCCGAAGATTGAGGGCATCATTCACTTTGCAGCCAGTAAAGCTGTAGGTGAGAGTGTAGAGAAGCCCTTGCTTTACTATCGTAACAATCTCGTGAGTCTGATCAATCTGCTGGAGTTGATGCCGAAGTATGATGTGAAGGGTATCATCTTCTCATCAAGCTGCACCGTATATGGTCAGCCCTCAAAGGAGAATCTGCCTGTGACGGAGAATGCGCCTGTCCAGAAAGCGATGAGTCCTTATGGTAACACCAAACAGATTAATGAAGAGATTATCCATGACTATGTTCATTCTGGTGCACCTATCAAGAGCATCATCCTGCGTTATTTCAATCCGATTGGTGCACATCCCACAGCACTCATCGGTGAGTTGCCCAATGGCGTGCCCATGAACCTGATTCCGTTTGTCACCCAGACTGCTATGGGTATTCGCAAGCAGTTGAAGATATTCGGACATGACTATAACACCCCTGATAAGACTTGTATTCGCGACTACATCTATGTCGTAGATCTGGCCAAGGCACACGTAAAAGCAATGGAACGAGTACTTGACAATCCTGATACGGATGCCATAGAGATCTTCAACATCGGTACTGGTAAGGGCCTTTCAACCTTAGAGGTCGTCCAGGGCTTTGAAAAAGCTACAGGCGTAAAGGTGAACTGGGAGTTTGCACCACGTCGTGAAGGTGATATCGAGCAGGTATGGGGTAATGTTGACAAGGCCAACAAGGTGCTCGGCTGGAAGGCTGAGACGCCTACGGAAGAGGTGCTGAAGAGTGCCTGGAAGTGGCAGGAGAAACTCCGTAAGGACGGTATCCAATAAAAAATACGGTTCGAAAGAACCGATTTTGTGTTTGTGTTGCGAATGGACTTCGATGTGAATCGAGGTCCATTTCTTTACACACATGTTAGGCGTACAAAAATAAGAGGGGACTACTTTAAGTGGTATTCGAAATGCTGGTAGTCTTTCATAGAACGCCAGGCGCCGCCCCAGGTGAAGCCGTGCTTAATGAAGAGCTTGTAACAGAGGTCGTCGATGGTGATCTTATAACGGAAATCCTTCTTACGATCGGCATAAGGCACGCCAGTGGCAGGCTCTACGATGCGGTGACCGTCTTTCTTACTATAACGTACGTAGGGGTTATAAAGGGGATTGACATCGATGGCTAAGCCGTAGGCATGCTTAGACAGGTGTTTGGTGTCTGACACGATACGATAGTTGAAGCAGCTGGTGTTGTTGGCACGCATTTGACGCTCGTCGTCGCCATCGTAGTTGTCGGCCAGCGTGATCTGCTGAATGGGATAGCGGGCCTTGTAGAGCTCATGGAAGATCGTGAGGAGCTTGGAGGCAATGAGTTTGTTGCAGACGAGCTCGCCTTGATGGGTACGTCCGTCGTAGTCATAATGGAGCACACGCAGGTAGCGGAGGTCGGCACGCTGGACATGAGGGTTGGGATGATAGCTGCGGCCCTGCATGAACTGCCAGATGCTGTCGGGGACGGTCTCGGCTGAGAATTCCTTAGAAAGCGTCTGGCCTTGCAGGCATAACGCGCTGCAAAGCCAGACTATCATTAGAACACAATTTCGAATCATTTATGAGAATGCTACGGTGAGTCCTGCCATGACGATGCTGACCATCGACATGAGCTTGATCAGAATATTAAGTGAGGGACCAGAGGTGTCCTTGAACGGATCACCTACGGTGTCGCCTACGATGCAGGCCTTGTGGGCAAACGAACCCTTACCACCGAAGTTGCCCTCCTCGATATTCTTCTTGGCATTATCCCAAGCGCCACCGGCATTGGCCATGAAGACGGCAAGGGTGAAACCACCAGCCAGACCGCCTACGAGCAGACCCATGACACCTGCTACGCCGAGGATGATACCCACGAGGATAGGAATCAGGATGGCGAGGATGGAGGGCACAACCATCTCATGCTGGGCTGCACGGGTGGAGATCTCCACACAACGACCATAGTCGGGAGTGCCTGTTCCCTCAAGGATACCAGCGATTTCGCGGAACTGACGGCGCACCTCCTGTACCATCTTCTCGGCTGCACGGCCTACGGCCTCCATGGTCATACCACAGAACAGGAAAGCTGCCATCGCACCGATGAAGGCACCAACGATGACGCGTGGGTTCATGAGGTTGATCTGGAAGTAGTTCATGAAGTCGGGGATGGTAGCATCGGAAGCGGCAATCACATTGCCTGCCACATCAGTCAGCGTCTGACCTGCACGTGTCATCGCGATCTTGATCTCCTCGATGTAAGAGGCGAGCAGGGCGAGAGCCGTGAGGGCAGCAGAGCCGATGGCGAAGCCCTTACCAGTGGCAGCTGTGGTGTTACCAAGTGCGTCGAGGGCATCCGTACGGTGGCGTACTTCTTCGCCCAATGCACACATCTCTGCGTTACCACCGGCATTGTCGGCGATAGGTCCGTAAGCGTCGGTGGCGAGGGTGATACCCAGCGTGGAGAGCATACCTACAGCTGCGATACCGATGCCATAGAGACCATGAGAGAGTGACTCAGAAGACAAGGTGAGGTCGAAGCCATTGGCACAGAGGTAACTGAGCATGATGGCAATACCGATGGTGATAACGGGGATGCAGGTAGAGATCATACCTGTGCCGATACCCTTGATAATCACAGTGGCAGCACCAGTCTGACCAGCCTCAGAGATCTTTTGGGTGGGTTTGTAAGAATGAGAGGTATAGTACTCGGTGGCCTGTCCGATGATGACACCAGCAGCCAGACCAGAGATGACAGAGAAGGAGAGTCCGAGCCAGTTCTCGATACCTAAGAGATAGAGGATGGCGAAGGACGCAATGGCGATGAGGATGGCGCTGACATTCGTACCTACGGAGAGAGAATGGAGCAGATCCTTCATCGTGGCACCTTCCTTGGTACGTACCAGGAAGATTCCCAGCAGTGAGAGGAATACGCCAACGGCAGCAATGAGCATCGGGGCGATAACTGCCTTGAGCTGGATGTCGAGACCTGCCACGCCAAAGGCGGCAGCGCCGAGGGCGGCTGTTGACAATACAGAACCGCAATAGCTCTCATAGAGGTCGGCTCCCATACCAGCCACGTCGCCTACGTTATCACCTACATTATCGGCAATAGTAGCGGGGTTACGGGGATCATCCTCTGGAATGTCGGCCTCAACTTTTCCCACGATATCGGCACCTACGTCGGCAGCCTTCGTGTAGATACCACCACCCACACGGGCGAAGAGTGCCTGTGTAGAAGCACCCATACCGAAGGTCAGCATGGTGGTGGTGATAGAGATGAGACCATCCTGATCGAAGTGGTTGAGCACGACAAACCAGATGGCGATGTCGAGCAATCCAAGACCTACCACAGTGAGTCCCATGACGGCACCAGAGCGGAAGGCAATCTTCAAACCAGCGTTCAGGCTCTCACGCGCAGCATTGGCCGTACGGGCGGAGGCATAGGTGGCGGTCTTCATGCCGAAGAAGCCTGCCAGACCAGAGAAGAAACCACCAGTGAGGAAGGCAAAAGGCACCCAGGGGTTCTGCACGTTCAGGCCATAGGCCATGAAGGCAAAAAGGGCACAAAGCACCACAAAGACGATGCAGACCACCTTATACTGTTGTTTCAAGTAGGCCATAGCACCTTTGCGCACATAAAGTGCAATCTCTTTCATACGGGGCGTGCCTTCATCGGCTGCCATCATCTGGCGGAAGAAGAACCACGCCATGCCCAGTGCCACGAGCGATGCTACGGGCACAAGCCAAAATACTGCGGGGATGTTCATCATTCAAAAGGGTTTTAAAGTTATTGTTAATGAGATAATTTGTTATTCCTCTACGTAGTCGAGCATATTAGCCGCCTCGTCGTCGGGGTCTTCAGAACCAAGATCCATCATCGTGGAGTAGTTGTCCTCGGTGAGCTCATCGTCGTTGGGATCCTGTACTTCCTCGTCTTCCTCGTCGTGAGAGCTGTAGTTGTCTTCTACCTCGAAGTCGTCATCATTGTCATCGGGATTCTCTTCTTCATCACCGTCTTCCTTCTCCTTGAACTTCATCTTGATCTTTTCCTCCTCGGGCTTGAGCTTGGCGAAGATGGCCTCTACCCAGCCACCTTTGGACACTTCGAGCACTTCGAAGCCGTCTTCCACCTTCTTGTCGTACATGCCGCCCTTCTTGTGGAGGCGATCCTTGGGAAGGGTGGTAGTGGAGATGTCGAACCCACTGAGGATGATATCCTGGATGGACTGAGACAGGGAATCCCAGCCGCCTCCGAAGTTACGGTCGATGACCTCCAGCAACTTAGCTGCTGTGATGTGGCGGATATTCTCATAAGAGAGGTCTGTGACACGGAGGATAGGACGTTTCTTGATGGCCCAGGTAAACTTCAGGTTCTCTTCAAACCTGATGTCCATCACCTTATAGCCACGCTTCTCGTAGCTCTTCTTGACGGCAGGCGATTCTTCCTTGATCTCTTCGATCAGGAAGGCACTCTTGAAGATATCAAGATAGTGCTGGATGTTTTCTTTTACTTCTGCGTCTTTCGTGGCGGCCTCCCACATGCGGAACACATCGTTTTCCTGAATGTCCCAGACACTGTTCTTGGTGACAGCCTTAATTGATAATGAGGGGTTACTCTCGGGGTGTTGTTGTTTCGTTCTTGCCATAATATTACAAATTTTCTGCAAATGTAACCACTTTATTTTTTATTAGCAAGTTTTTGGGCAATATTTTTTTTAATAATCGAAATAAATTTGGTTTTTAGCCGACTTATTCGTAATTTTGCAACCAAATTATGGCTCAACCACTGGCTGAAAGACTCAGACCTCGCTCACTCGACGATTATATCGGACAGGAGCATCTGGTAGGCGAGGGGGCCGTCCTGCGAAAGATGATCGAAGCAGGACGGATTTCGTCGTTTATCCTCTGGGGCCCCCCGGGGGTGGGTAAGACCACACTGGCGCAGATCATCGCCCACAGGCTGGAAACACCCTTTTATACACTATCGGCTGTGACGAGTGGTGTGAAGGATGTGAGGGATGTGATTGAGAAGGCTCAGAAAGGGCGTTTCTTCAATGAGGCTTCACCTATTTTATTTATAGACGAGATTCACCGTTTCTCTAAGTCACAGCAGGATTCCCTGTTGGGGGCAGTGGAGAAGGGCATCGTGACACTGATCGGCGCCACCACGGAAAATCCGTCGTTTGAGGTGATCCGTCCGTTGCTCTCGCGCTGTCAGCTCTATGTGTTGAAGTCGTTGGAGAAAGACGATCTGCTGAAACTGCTCGACAGGGCCATCCATCAGGATAGCATCCTGAAAGAGAGGAAGATAGAACTGAAGGAGACAAGTGCCATGCTGCGCTATAGTGGTGGTGACGCCAGGAAGTTGCTGAACATCCTGGAACTCGTAGTGGAAGCTGCACCTGAGGGAGAGGTGGTTATTACTGACGAGATGGTGGAGAACCGTCTGCAGCAGAATCCCTTGGCCTATGATAAGGACGGGGAGATGCATTACGACATCATCTCTGCCTTTATCAAGAGTATCAGGGGCTCAGATCCTGATGCTGCCCTCTACTGGCTGGCCAGAATGATAGAAGGAGGGGAGGATCCACAGTTTATTGCGCGACGCCTGATAATCAGTGCTTCTGAGGATATCGGACTGGCAAACCCCAACGCTCTGTTGTTGGCGAATGCAGCTTTCGATGCCGTGATGAAGATCGGTTGGCCTGAAGGCAGGATTCCCCTGGCAGAGGCTACTGTGTATCTGGCCACCTCGCCGAAGAGCAACAGTGCTTATCTGGGGGTGGATGCCGCCTTGGCGAAGGTCAGGGAAACGGGTAACCAGCCCGTGCCGCTGCCTATCAGGAATGCGCCCACACAACTGATGAAGGAGTTGGGCTATCATGACGGCTATAAGTATCCGCATGATTTCCCAGGGCACTTCACAGAGCAACAGTATCTACCAGATGCGCTGGTGAATGAACGCTTCTGGCATGGGCAACATAACCCCACGGAGGAGAAGCTGTATCAGCGTATGGTGAACTACTGGGGAAAAAGGTATGAAGAGTAAAACGTGATGGATCAGGAACTGATAATAAGACTCATAGAGCTATTAGGTACATTCGCCTTTGCCATTTCAGGTATCCGCCATGCGGCTGCTAAGCAGTTCGACTGGTTTGGGGGCTACGTGTGTGGCGTGGCAGTGGCTATTGGAGGTGGTACCATCCGTGATGTGATGCTGGGGACAACCCCTTTCTGGATGACCACTCCCATCTATCTGATATGTACTGGCGTGGCTCTGCTGACAGTGGCTTTCTTCGGACGTTGGATGGAGCCGTTGAAGAATGCGTGGTTCGTTTTTGACACTCTGGGTCTGGCATTGTTTACAATAGCAGGTATCCAGAAAAGCATCGCTTTCGGACAACCCTTCTGGGTGGCAATCATCATGGGCTGTATCACAGGTTCGGCTGGTGGCGTGATCCGTGATGTGCTTTTGAACAACGAGCCTGTGATCTTCCACAAAGAGATCTATGCGATGGCCTGTGTGCTGGGCGGGTTGGCTTATTGGGTGCTGATGGATCTGGGGGTATCGACAGAGTTTAGCGCCATCGTGAGTTTCGTGGTGACCTGTCTGGTGAGATTCCTGGCTGTGAGATATCACATCTCACTTCCGATATTGAAAGAAATCAAAGAACAATAATCATATAAATGGCTGAACAAGAGAATAATACAAACAGAAGACGTGCAAGAAAGCCACAGCCCGTGAATAACACCTACGGCCATCTGCAGCCGCAGGCGCTGGAAGTAGAGAAGGCTGTGCTGGGTGCGCTGATGATTGATAAGGATGCCTATGCCGTGGTGTGTGAGACACTGCGTCCAGAAAGTTTCTATGAGCCCAGAAACCAGATGGTGTATCAGGCCATCATGGAACTGAGTATGGCAGAGCGCCCCGTGGATATCCTGACGGTGACAGAGCAGCTGGCCAAGAACGGACATCTGGAGGAAGTGGGTGGTCCTGGCTATGTGACGGAGCTGAGTGCCAGAGTGGCATCATCAGCCAACATCGAGTATCATGCCAATATCGTGGCACAGAAGAGCCTGGCTCGTCAGCTCATCCAGTTTGCGAGTGTGGTAGAGACAAAAGCTTTCGACGAGACCATCGATGTAGAGGATCTGATGCAGGAGGCTGAGGGCTCGCTCTTCGAACTGTCGCAGCGCAATATGAAGAAGGACTATACGGCCATCGACCCTGTGATTGCCCAGGCTGTGAAGACCATCCAGAATGCCGCCAAGAATACTGACGGACTGACGGGGGTCTCCACTGGTTATTATAAGCTGGATGATATCACCAGTGGCTGGCAGGCCTCCGACCTTGTGATCATAGCCGGACGTCCTGCGATGGGTAAGACCTCGTTTGCGCTCTCGATGGCAAAGAACATTGCTGCCGACCTGAGGGTGCCGATGGCTTTCTTCTCACTTGAAATGTCGAACGTGCAGTTGGTGAACCGTCTGATCTCCAATGCCTGTGAGATTCAGGGCTCGAAAATCCTGAACGGACAGTTGCAGCGTGACGAGTGGGAGCGTCTGGATAAACGTATCAACAACCTGTTGGGTGCACCCCTGTATGTCGATGACACGCCAGGTCTCTCTGTGTTTGAACTGAGGACCAAAGCCCGCCGACTGGTGAGGGAGCATGGTGTGAAGCTGATTATGATCGACTATCTGCAGCTGATGAATGCCAACGGCATGAGGTTCTCCTCGCGTCAGGAAGAAGTGTCAACAATCTCTCGTTCGCTGAAGGGTTTGGCTAAGGAGTTGGATATCCCTATTCTCGCCCTGAGTCAGTTGAACCGTGGTGTAGAGAGTCGTGAGGGACTGGAAGGCAAGCGTCCGCAACTGTCAGACCTGCGTGAGTCGGGAGCCATTGAGCAGGATGCGGATATGGTGATCTTCGTGCACCGTCCTGAGTACTATCACATCTATCAGGATGATAACGGCAGAGATCTGCACGGTATGGCACAGATCATCATTGCCAAGCACCGTAAAGGTGCCACTGGCGATGTGCTGTTGACCTTCCGAGGTGAATATACCCGTTTTGAGAATCCAGAAGACAAGAACTTGGGAAATCGTGCTCCGATGGGTGGTGGAGAGATTTTAGGATCAAAGGTGAATGGTAATAACAATACACCACCTGAGATGCCAGATGGTTACGATCCGTTTAGTAGCGGGTCGCCTATACCACCACCAGACAGCAATGGTCCGCTGCCATTCTAACAAATTAAAAGCCCTGCCAATCGGCAGGGCTTTATGATGATTATTTGTATTTTTCTATCAGAGCATCGGCTTGGGAGTCACCAAGCTCCTTAGCTTTCTGGAGGTTTTTGATGCCATCAGCTTTCTGGCCCTTCAGGCATTGGGCTAATCCCAAGAATAGATAACCATCGCTATTCTCAGCATCAATGGCGATACATTCCTGAGCTGTAGAGATGGCCTGATCATAGAGTCCCACACGAATCTCCAGCGAAGCTTTCTCGGCATAATAGAGGACCTCGTTGGGATTCATCTGGATGGCACGGTTGATATCGTTGAGTGCCTGCTGATACAGACGTCCCTGGATCTCCACCTGATGACGGATATAATAGAAGTTGTCGTTGACAGTTGCTGTCATGAGTGTCTCATATTCATTCATGTCATTGATGGCATCACGATAGCGTCCTGCATTGCGACGAGCCTCAGCACGAGCCCAGAGATAGGGTGCAACATCTTTCAGATAAGGACGGCTGAACATATTGATGGTGCTATCCATGAGAGCCAGCATGGCTGTGGTGTCTTTCTGCATCTCCTTACAACGGGCTGCGGCGAAGAAAAGCTCTGCACTACGCAGATTGGTGGACAGCAGACTATTGTAGATCTCATAGGCTTCATCATACTGCTGTTTGGCAAAACGGATATCACCTTCCAACTGACGATAGGTGGGTAGGGATTTGATGCTGATGGCAGACTGTATCTGCTGGAGTGCCTTGTCGAGACTCCAACCTGCATAAGGCTGGGCACTCTGATAGATTTCCTTATTATAGATGATGCGGGCGTAATTGAAATGGGCATCATCCTTGGGATCTGCAAACTTCAAGGCCTGTTCCATATCACGTTCAGCAGCAGCAAAATCACCACCTGCAGTCTCCTGCTGGGCTCTGTAGATGTAACCATCAGACGCATTGGGGAACTGCTGGATGAAATCCTGAATGAGTGACACATACTCAGCAGAGTCGCTTTGTGAGCCAGCAAAATAGAGCACGAGGTTAGCCTCTTTGATATCCGCTGGCATCAACTTTTTCACTTGGGTGAGCTTAAATGTCTCATCAAAGTAATTGAGACCAGTAATCTTCAGAGAGTCAACAAAACGGGCACTGACGGCATAGCTGAGACTATCGCCTAGAACAGCAGGCTGCTGCATCATACCAATAACCTGTCCAGACTCATCCAACAAGGGGCAACTGACCTGATTCTCACCCATAGAAAGGGCTACGGTGTAGTAGGGGTAGTCGCCCTGGAAGGTCTCTGCCTTACGAACAGGACCACTCTTCACTGCCTTCACTTCATGATAGGGCAGGAGGTAAACCATGCTACCCACTGGTGCGACAGAAGAACTGATGGCGAGTGGCTGGGTTTTAGTACCATTGACACGAAACTTCACCACATCATACATATCGTTGGCACCCATAATACCGGCCACCTGAAGCTCTTTGCCCTGGGCGTCAATGACGATAGCACGGGCTGCACCTTTGAAGGGGGTAAAGTTACTGACGGCCTCACCATTGGCACCTGTAAAGAAACCGTTACTGCTGGCAATCAAGGAACCATCGGCAGCAAAGGTCTTCAGGGTGAATACTGAACGGGAGGCATTTTTCACCCAGCCTGGCTGGGCAAAGGTGCTGAGTGCTGCAAACAGCAGACAGCTTATCATACTGATTTTCTTCATATACGTAATAATTGTTTGGCGTTTTGGATGGCTGCATCGGAGATGTCACTACCAGAGAGCATCTGGGCAATCTCGCGAATACGTTCTTCTTGCGACAGCTGGGTCATACGGCTGATGGTGCCTTGGGCTGTCTCTTCTTTCTCTACCTTATAATGTGTGGTGCCAAGGGCAGCAATTTGTGGCAGATGAGTGATGCTAATTACTTGGCGCTCATGATTTCCCATCTCCTGCATGATCTCTGCCATCTTCTCTGCAATCTTTCCGCTGACACCTGTATCAATCTCATCAAAGATGATTGTCGGAAGTTTGACAGCACCACTGATCATGGCTTTCAGAGAGAGCATGACACGGGCAATCTCACCACCAGAAGCCACCTGTGAGACAGGTTGGAGAGGGGTGGAGGTGTTGGCACTGAAGAGGAAAGCTACCTTATCCTGTCCTGTGCGTCCGAGGGTATCTTCTGTAACCTGGATGTTAAAGCGCACATTAGGCATACCAAGAGGGACAAGACGTGACTGCATCTCCTTCTCAATCTGCTGTGCGGCTTTCAGACGACGTTTGGTCAGGATGTCTGCTTCTTTCTTGGCTAATGCCTGAAATGTAGCAAGACGCTGCTGGAGTGCCGCAAGGGCTTCGTCGCTATTCTCAATATTGTTAAGTTGAGCCTTGAGTTCTTCGCGCTTGGCAATCAGTTCAGAGACAGTCTCAACATGATATTTCTTCTCAAGGTCATAGAGACGATCCAGGCGATTGTTGATGGCATCGAGCTCTGCGGGATCGAAATCCACACGTTCAAGCTGACTGGAAATCTCTTCTGAGATATCCTTCAGTTCTATATAGCTGCTTTCAAGGCGCTGAGCCAGTTCGCTGGCAGCAGGAAACACATGTTGGATGCTACTCAGGGCAGAGCGTGCAGAACGGATGGCACTCACAACACCAGTATCATCAGCAGAGAGTGCATTGTCTGTTTCGTAAAGTGCGCTCTTAATCTCCTCTGCATGACTCATCGTATCGCTTTTCTGTTCCAGTTCTTCCTGTTCGTCCTCTACGAGATTGGCATTTGCAAGCTCATCATACTGAAACTGGAGGAAATCCTGGTTCTGCCGGTTGTTGGCAATAGCTTCTCGCAAGGCTTCCAGATCCTTGCTGACAGACTGGTATTCATTGTATGTCTGTTGATATTGGGTGAGTGGCTTGGTATTATCTGCGATGATATCCACCACACTCAGTTGGAAGTCTTGTTTATTCAGCAGAAGGTTTTGGTGCTGAGAATGGATGTCGATAAGCTGTTCACCAAGTTCTTTCAACAAATTCAGCTGTACGGGGGTGTCGTTGATAAAGGCACGGCTCTTACCAGCACTCGTCAGTTCGCGTCGGATGATACAGTCTGTAGGATCGTATTCGATATCATTCTCATTGAAGAAGGTCTCCAGACCATAACGTGAGAGATCGAAATGGGCTTCGATGACACATTTATCCTTGATGACCTTTGAGTCGGCACGCTGCCCGAGCAGCAGTCCTATGGCCCCTAAGATGATGCTCTTACCTGCACCTGTCTCACCAGTGATGACAGAAAAACCTTGATAGAGGTCGATATCGAGTTCATCGATAAGGGTAAAATTCTTAATATATAATCTTTTTAGCATAAATCTTATCTTTGGATGTTTTCCCAGGCAGCATTCTGGGAGGCATTGAGCGACATCAGCAGGTCATGAACACGTTCCTTCTCCTTCTGTGTACCTTTGCCTTTATAGATGTTTACCAGTTCATCGCGCTTGAAGTCTGTCCAGATCTGTGGCAGCAGACTCAAGGGCTTATCCTCATGAGCTTTCCGCAGATTATTCTCCAAGGTTTCAGATATCTCCGTACGACCACGATCCGCATTATTAGCCATCTCGTCGAGCCCCTTACGGTAATAGTCATACTGAAGTTGGCGGAAGGGACGCATAGACTCGTCGAGATAATCGTTGATGATAGCAAAACGGTTACGGTTGTCCTCAAATGGTTTCCAACCAGGGGCATCCAGTTGCTGTGCATTGTTCACCAGATACATACAGCGTTGTAGGATATCGGTACCTGCCATTGGTGCAAAGCTATCGAGATTAAGACCTATAATCAGATAAGCATAGTAGGCGAGTAGGGCGGTGAGTTGTTGATCCACCATCTCATCTCTGAAATTCAACTGGTCGAACTGTGCGAAGGCGAAGTCGAAGTTTTCGTCCTTATTATTATATAAGGTGGTAGTATAGGATGAATTATATACAGGACGATTGGCTTGGATCAGTGCAGTACACTCGAAATGATTCGTCTCACGGATATAGGCATTAATCGTGATGTTAAAGACGCACTGGATGCGCTCATGCTTCTGGAACTGGAGTGGTGTCCACTGACGTTCATTGATAAACTGTTCGATGGACTGCTGGAGATTCTCGAATACACTGACATCCGTACCTGTAATCTGGCTGTGGTTTATATTAACTTTAACTTGCAGTTCCTGAGCCCGTAAGCCAAGAACTGCAAGCATGAAAATGGTTGTGATTATCGTTCGTGAGATGATCATCCGTTAAGATTTGCCTCACGCAGACGAATGCGTGTCAGCACCTGTTTCGTGTTATAGGTAAAGTCGCCAGAGAGAATCCAACTATAGTAGCCGGGATCTATCTGAAGGACATCAGCCACAGGGACTCCCTTGTGCTTTCCGAAGTTAAACACCTCCGTCATACGTGGGTTACCATCCTTGTCGAGCATCACATTTCCATGACGATCTTTCATCTCGCCCCAGATGATACGACCTGCGAAATCGACATAGTTGTTCATCTTTGAGAACTCGGCCAGCTTGTCCATATCGTTTTCCAGCACCTTTTCCTCATCCTCGTTGGCACCAGGAGCATACTTGTCGAGTTCTCCCATCAGCACTCGATAGGTAGCCTCTGTATCCTGATCAGCACGGTGAGCTTCGAAATCTTCCTCCATCTTACGTCCACAATAGAACTTATATGCAGCTGCCAGATTTCGTTTCTCCATGCGCTTGAAGATGGTACAGGCATCAATCATACGGCACTTGGAAAAGTCGAAATCAACGCCTGCACGCAGAAATTCCTCTGCCAACAGGGGAATATCGAAGTGGTTGGAATTAAATCCAGCAAAGTCGCAACCAGTAAACTTGTCAGCAAGTGTATGTCCCAGCTGTTTGAATGTCGGCTTGTCCTTTACATCCTCGTTGGTAATACCTGTCAACTGGCTGATCATCGGATCGATGGGCTTCTCTGGATTAACCAGTTCGTTTCCACGTTCTTCCTTTCCGTCAGGATAGACTTTGATATAAGATATCTGTATGATACGGTCTTTTACAAGATCGAGTCCCGTCGTCTCAAGGTCGAAGATGACAATCGGTTTTGTAAGATTCAGTTTCATTGATCTGTCAGTTCCAAACTTAGTCGTTAATCAACATCGGCATCAGAAGCATCAGCACATCCTGGTTCTCTGGCTGCTCAGAGGGGAGTACAAGGCCTGCACGGCTGGGATCTGCCAACTGTACGATAACCTCAGGGCAATCGAAATTGCCCAGAACCTCTATAAAGGAAGAACCCTTGAAACCAATAGACATCGGATTGCCATTATAATCGCAAGACATGCGCTCTGTTGCTGTCTTTGAGAAATCGTAATCCTCAGCGTCAAGCTGCAGGGTAGAACCCTCTACATGGAAACGGATCAGATTGCTGGAACCGTTAGCAAACGGCTGTACACGACGCAAGGCTGCTAACAAAGCAAGACGATCTACGTGTATTTCGTTGGGGTTGTTCTGAGGAATGACAGAGTTGTAATTGGGGAAGCGTCCTTCAATCAGACGGCACTGCAAAGTACCATCGCCAAAATTGATTTCTGCATTACGCTCATCGAAGCGGATCGTCACATCGCCACCATCTTTGCCCAACAAGTTCTTCAGCAGGTTTGCTGGTTTCTTGGGTAAGATGAAAGCTGCAGGCTGCTCACTCTTAATAGTAAAGACCTTATTACGTACAAGCTTATGACCATCAGAAGCTACTATTGCAAGATGATCGCTGGTAAGGTCGAAATAGATACCATTCATAACAGGGCGCAGTTCGTCCTGAGCCGTAGCGAAAATTGAACGATTGATATTATCTGCCAGGATAGCATTTGGAATGGTAATTGTTTTTGCGAACTCGCTCACAGGCTGAGACATAGGAAATTCATCTGCATTTTCGATAGGCAGTTTAAACAAACCGTTCTGATATGAGATTTTCACAATGTTCTGCTCAAGACTAACCTCAAAGGTTATGGGTTGCTCTGAAAAACTTTTGACGGCTTCAAGAAGATTGTGGCTGTCAATGGCAAAACGACAATCTCCGTCGCTCTCTGTCAGATCTAGCTGAGTCTTCATGATGTTCTCGCTGTCTGATGCTGTCAGGTGGAGAACATTGTCACTGATTTCAAAGACAAAGTCACCCAAGATGGGCAGTGCATTTTTACTGTTAATCACTCTAGAAAGTGCAGTGAGTTTTGAACTCAGTGCGGTACTTGATAATGTAAATCGCATAGTTTTATAGCTTTCTTGTTATTTATTACATATTTGATTATTGAGCACAAAATTACAAAAAAACGTTGTAATGAGCAAAATTTTCGGCAGAAAATGATGCTTTTCAAACTATTTTTAGTAATTTCGCCACGTGAAAACGAAAAATTCAACAAAATAAAACATTTAATTATGGAATTAACAGGTAAAATTATTGCCGTTCTTCAGGCAAACAGTGGTGTATCTAATCGTACTGGCAATCCTTGGATGTCACAGGAGTATGTGATTGAGGTTCCAGGCCAATATCCCCGTAAATGCGTGTTCCGCATTTTTGGCGAAGATAGAATCAAGCAGTTCAATATTCAACAGGGTGAAGACATCACAGTTCAGTTTGATATAGATGCCCATGAGTATAATGGACGTTGGTTTAATGAAATCCGTGCATATAATGTGGTACGTGGTCAGGCTCAGCCTGCAGCTGCTGTTCCTGGTGCTGCGCCGTTCCCGCCAGCCAGTGGTGCAACTGCGCCATTCCCGCCAGCTCAAGAACCCGCCAGTGAAGGATCTGCTGACGATCTGCCATTCTAAATTGAAATTTTATAATTTTCATATTTTTAGTTGCCGTTCTCATCTTTATTGGGAACGGCTTTTTATTTTCTGGAAATCAAGAAGGAGAGAACCTTAATTTCTTTTGTTTATCATAATGCTGATTCTAACAAAATTACTCATTTGTTAAGGATTGGCCCATATTTAGGCTATTTACCTTAGATCACGATCCTCTAAAACTTTGAATTTTGCGCGCTGTTGTACGAGTGATTCCAAATTTAAGAAAAATGAAACGGTTGTTTCTTCATTGGCAGGACAACTGGCAAGCGTTTTCCCAATCGGACTGATAATCGCACTTTGTCCACGGTAATGACAATACTTGTCATCGCCAACACGATTACAAGCCACAACAAAAGCCTGATTCTCAATAGCTCTGGCTCTTGTGAGAATCTGCCAGGCATTCTGTCGTGATTCCGGCCAGTTGGCAACGCAAATGATCATATCGTAATTGTGAGCATCCGAATAACGGCTCCATACAGGGAAACGCATATCATAACATGTAAGCAGCAAAATACGGAATCCCATATATTCTACGATGGTATGGTCCTCTCCTGGTTTGAAAAAACGATCCTCATGACCATATCGGAACAGATGGTGTTTATCATAATATGAAACGGTTCCCTTTCTGCCATCTACAAAATAATGACGATTATAAAAGGTATTATCATGAGAAATTGCAAGACTTCCGCAAACTGCACAGTGATGTTGTTGAGCCGTTTGTTTCATCCATGATAATGCCTTACAATTTGATTCTTCTTCTGCAATACCAAAAGGTTCTGTAGCAAAACCTGTACTCCACATCTCTGGTAAGACATACAGGTCACTGTCTGGATGCTGTGCCATCAGATTCTCAGCCCTGTTAATATTCTCATCAGGATCCTCCCACACACTGTTTAATTGTAAGATCGTAACTTTCATCGTATATAAAAATCTTGTGTTAATTGTTGATACCAGGCACTTCTCACATTGGGTGAATCTTCAATGATACCATCTTCTATACATAATTCATTTACAGGATGTTTTAGAAATTCAATCAACTGTCGCTTTGGTTGCTTTTTAGGGGTTGTTCGTATCATGCAGA
>Ga0256407_10005921_pt1 | contig 19214 bp, 14 predicted proteins | sample RumenRJG_04DNA_FD_193489 | JGI IMG/M metagenome (GOLD analysis project Ga0256407, IMG submission 193489) | Bovine rumen microbial communities from Lethbridge, Alberta, Canada - RJG_04 | ecosystem: Host-associated > Mammals > Digestive system > Stomach > Rumen | place: Canada: Alberta... | reverse complement strand
GTGGCGCACTGATCACTGCTAACGATGACGAATGGCGGGAAATCATGATGTATGCTACACAGTATCGTGAGAGCTATCCGTACTATCAGCACGAGAAGATAGGTTATAATTACCGTATGAGTAATATCTGTGCTGGTATTGGTCGCGGTCAGATGACTGTGGTGAATGACCACCTTGCCCATCACAAGCACGTACAGAAGATGTACGAAGAACTGTTGGCTGATGTGCCAGGAGTACACGTGCATTCTCAGCCTAACAATGGTGATTATGACTCTAATTACTGGCTTTGTACCATCACTATCGATGAGGATGTGAAAGTCAAAGGACAGGAGGATGCCTATAAGACCATTGTGACTGGAGCTGTTGGTGGTGCGGCAGGAGTTATCCATGCAGCAGAGTCAGCTCATACCGATTGTGAACCAAATGCTAACGTAGAAGCTATGCGTGTGGCTCTCGACCAAGCACAGATTGAAGCACGTCCGGTATGGAAGCCAATGCATAAACAACCTTGTTATAAGAATGTCCCAGCCTACGCGAATGGTGTTTCTGAAGCTTTGTTTAAAGTGGGTATGTGCTTACCCGCAGGCCCATATGTTAGCGATGATGATGTAAAATACATCGTTGATACCATCAAGGAAAATATCATCGGATGAAGATTATCCTGAGCGTAATCTGGCAATTTTGTTGTTATTTGTTCGTACCTCAGTGGGGTAGACAAAAGAATTGATACAATGGAAAAATACAAATATCATATTTTTAGCCCGTATAGGGTTTGCCCATTGGGCGCACACGTTGACCACCAGCATGGATTGGTGACAGGTTTTGCTATCGATAAAGGCGTTGACCTGTGGTTTAATGTAAATGACGGTCAAAAGTCAAAGGTCGAAAGTCAAAGGTCGTGGCCGGAGAATCATGTGCATCTGGAATCGAAGACGTTTGAAGGAATTGTTGATTTTGAAATTGACAAGCCATCACAGGTGCGTGAGCACCATTGGGGTGATTATGCTCGTGGTGCGAAGTATGCGTTGCGGAAGCGATTTGAGCTGAAGCGGGGTATCACAGGTGTGATACAGGGTAGTTTGCCTGTGGGTGGATTGTCGTCATCTGCAGCAGTACTCATTGCTTACGTAATGGCGTTTGCAAAGGCAAATGATATAACGCTGCAGCCTTTTGAGGTAGTAAAGATAGCATCTGAGGCGGAACGTGAGTACATCGGACTGAATAACGGTCTGCTCGACCAGGCTTGTATTGCATTATCCAAAAAGAATCAGCTTTTGTTTTTGGATTGTGACTCGAATGAATACAGATTGATTCCTTTTGGTGGTGAGACCCCCTCTGGCTCCCCCTGTTTAGGGGGAGAGAAGAAGTCCTCCCTAAACAGGGAGGATATAGGAGGGTCTCTCCCTTTCGAGATTGGTATTTTCTTCTCTGGACTGACACGTTCGTTGGTAAACTCTGACTACAACCTCCGTGTGTATGAGTGTAAAACTGCTGCATGGAATATGCTGGCGTATCAGGAACAGCCATTAAAGACTTTTGACAAGACGTTCCTGCGTGATGTACCCAAAGAGACATTTGAAAAAACACGTGACATCATGCCAGCACGTTTTGCACGTCGTGCGGAGCATTTTTACAGTGAGTACCGTCGTGTGCGTCAGGGTGTCACTGCATGGGAGACAGGTAACCTACAGCTCTTCGGAAAACTTTCCTTCGCCAGCTGCGAGAGTAGTATCCACAACTATGAGTGTGGCTCGCCTGAACTCATAGCAATCTATGAGATAATGCGACAGCTGCCTGGAGTTTATGGTGGAAGATTCTCAGGGGCAGGATTCAAAGGTGCTTGCATCGCACTCGTGGATCCAGTCTATAAGGAGGAGATTCAGAAGGTGCTGACAGAGAAATATCTGGAACAGTTCCCCGAATATGAAAAGACGTTCCAAGTGTTCTGGGTGAAGCCAGATGATGGAGCGAGGTTCGTCTAACGACGAGTCAAAGGTCTAAGGACAAAGGTCAAAGGTCATGGATAGAAGCTTTGAAGGATTAAGGGTTTGGCAACAGTCACGTACCTTTGTGAATGATATCTATGATATTATGGAAGAGGTAAAGGACTATGGCTTCCGTGATCAAATTCAAAGAGCAGCCGTTAGCATCATGAATAACATTGCAGAAGGGGCAGAATCTGGTTCAGATGCCAAGTATGTTAACTTCCTGCAAATTTCAAGAGGTAGTTGTTCTGAAGTTCGTTCAATGCTTTACCTCTGTGTAGACCGCCATATTATAGACCAAGAGACTTTTGAGCGTTTAAAGGCTGAAGCCGTTTCAATGTCAAACCAATTATATCGACTAATCGAGTCTATCGCCAAAGGCCCAAAGAAGCCTTAGACCTTTGACCTTAGACTTTTGACATACAAATAAGATGAAAAATATTGTAATAGCAGCGGGTTACGCCACAAGGCTGGGTGAGTTGACGAAGAACTTTCCGAAGCCTTTGCTGAAGATAGGTGAGAATACTATTCTGGGAAGAATGTTGGATGATATTGACAGGATTCTTGAGATAGATGAGCATATTATAATAACGAACCACAGATTCGCAGGAATATTTGAGGAGTGGGCAAAAACGAACACGAATCTCACGGATAGCACGAATAGCCCAAGATGGCAGAAGCCCATCACGATTGTCGATGATGGCACAGAGACTAACGAAACTCGTCTTGGAGCTGTATGCGATTTGTTGTTCGCAATGGATAAACTCCACATCGATGATGATTTGCTCGTTGTTGCAGCGGATAACCTGTTGTTCTTCTCATTCCAGGAGTTTGTAGACTTCGCCAAGGAGAAACAGACGAGTTGCATCATGTGCCACGAGCAGCCTTCGATAGAGAAGTTGCAAAGGACTGGCGTAGTAGAACTGGATGAAAACCATCGGGTGCTGGGGATGGAAGAGAAACCACAGGTGCCAAAGAGTCATTGGGCTGTGCCACCATTCTATATCTATCTGAAGAAAGACCTCGATATGGTACATCACTCGGTAGAGAATGGTTGTGGCAAGGATGCGCCTGGTAATCTTGCTCACTATATGGTAGAGCATACCACTATGCATGCCTGGCCCATGAGTGCAGGACGTTTTGATATTGGGTCATTGGATACTTATTATGAGGCCATTGAGAAATACGGTAAGTAACGAACACGAATTACTCGAATCTAACGAATAAAAACTTATTATATGATGAAAATTGCAGTAGCAGGAACAGGTTACGTAGGCATGAGTATAGCAACACTGCTTGCTCAGCATAATCACGTAACAGCTGTTGACGTGATTCCTGAGAAGGTGGAGAAAATCAATAAAAAGATCTCGCCTATTCAGGATGAGTTTATTGAGAAGTATTTGGCAGAGAAGGAGCTTGACCTAACGGCAACGCTGGATGGTAAGGCTGCCTATAAGGATGCTGATTTTGTAGTAATTGCGGCTCCGACGAATTATGACCCACAGAAGAATTTCTTCGATACGCATCATATCGAGGACGTGATTGACTTAGTACTGAGCGTGAATCCCGATGCAGTGATGGTCATTAAGAGTACTATCCCTGTCGGGTATTGCCGTTCTCTGTATGTAAAGTATGCGCTGAAGTTTTTGACTGACCCAGCGTTGAAGGGGAAGAAGTTTAATCTGCTGTTCTCGCCAGAGTTCCTGCGTGAGAGCAAGGCACTGTATGACAACCTCTATCCTTCTCGCATTATCGTAGGCTATCCAAAAATATTGCCTGCTGACAGAAACAGAAAGTGGGATGAGGAGAATGCGGCCATTACGGCTATTGGTAATCCAGAAGCAGAGGAGAAGGCAAAGACCTTTGCCAACCTCCTCCTTGAAGGTGCCATCGGTCCCAGTAAGGATGCGCAGCCCACATCAGACATCAGCCTTCAAACATCATCCATCGACAAGGGTATCCCTTGTCTTCTCATGGGTATGACTGAGGCAGAGGCCGTCAAACTGTTTGCCAATACCTATCTGGCTCTGCGTGTGAGCTACTTTAATGAGCTTGATACGTATGCCGAGGTGAAAGGACTGGACAGTCAGGCTATCATATTTGGCGTAGGTCTGGATCCTCGTATCGGAACACATTATAATAATCCTTCGTTTGGTTATGGTGGTTACTGTCTGCCTAAGGACACCAAGCAGTTGTTGGCCAACTATGCGGATGTACCTCAGAATATGATGACAGCTATCGTGGAGAGTAACCGTACTCGTAAAGACTTTATTGCAGATGAAGTGCTGCGTAAAGCTGGTTACTATACTGCTAATAGTGACTGGAGTGAGAGCGCAGAGAAGGAAGTGACCATCGGTGTGTTCCGTCTGACGATGAAATCTAATTCGGATAATTTCCGTCAGAGTGCTATCCAAGGCATCATGAAACGTGTGAAGGCCAAGGGTGCCAATATCATCATCTATGAGCCTACGCTAAAGGATGGCGAAACGTTCTTCGGGTCACGTGTTGTGAATAACTTGGAAGAGTTTAAAAAGCAGAGTGATGCCATTATTGCCAATCGCTACGACGAGGCATTGGATGATGTTCAGGAGAAGGTATATACTCGCGATATTTTCAAGAGAGATTAAAGAACACGAATTGCACGAATGACACGAATAAAATTGAAAACACAAAGAATATGAAAACAATATTAGTAACGGGAAGTGCTGGATTTATTGGCTCTAACTTGGTGCTACGCTTATTTAAAGAAATGAGTGAGGGTACTATTGTGGGCTTGGATAATCTGAATGATTATTATGATCCGACATTGAAAAATTACCGCCTCAGTGAGATTGAGAAAGCTAAACCTGCAGGAATTGAATATGATTTCGTCAAGGGTGACTTGGCTGACAAAGCGCTGATTGATGGACTGTTCGAGAAGTACCACTTTGACGTGGTGGTAAACCTAGCTGCTCAGGCTGGTGTGCGTTATAGCATCACTAATCCTGATGCTTATATTCAGAGCAATATGATAGGCTTCTATAATATCTTGGAGGCATGTCGCCATTACCCAGTAGAACATTTGGTATATGCTTCATCCAGTTCTGTTTATGGTGGCAATAAGAAGGTACCATTCAGCACGGATGACAGGGTAGATAATCCTGTGTCGCTGTATGCTGCGACGAAGAAGAGCAATGAGCTGTTTGCTCACTGTTATTCAAAGTTGTATGACATCCCCACAACGGGCTTGCGCTTCTTTACGGTGTATGGCCCTGCTGGTCGTCCTGATATGGCATATTTCGGCTTTACCAACAAACTGCTAAAGGGTGAGACCATCCAAATTTTCAACTACGGCAACTGCCGTCGTGACTTTACCTATGTCGATGACATCGTAGAGGGCGTATATCGTGTGATGCAAGGCGCACCGAAACGTAAGAAGGGTGAAGATGGCCTGCCCATCCCACCATACGCTGTCTATAATATCGGAGGTGGCCAACCAGAGAACCTGCTGGATTTCGTGAATATCCTACAAGAGGAGTTGGTACGTGCCGGTGTCCTTCCCGCAGACTTCGACTTCGAGGCCCACAAAAAGCTGGTTGCGATGCAGCCCGGTGATGTACCTACGACATATGCCGATGCAACAGCCCTCGAACGTGACTTCGGGTTTACACCCAAGATAACGTTACGAGAGGGATTGAGGAAGTTTGCGGAGTGGTACGCATCCTTTTATATGTCAAAGGACTAAGGTCAAATGTCAAAGGCGAATTGTTGATTCCCTTAAGTGATACACAGGAGAGAGAATAAACTTAAACTATTGACTATGGCGCTGCCGAACTCACCTGGTGGCTTTTGGACCTGATGTTTGGCAAGGGCAGGAATGTTGCTGTTGGTATGTCAGGGAACACGTTGGATGTGACGTATAATTTCTGAGTAAGCATCCAACCCCTATTTAGGCAATCTCCGAATTAGTCAGTACCTTTGTGCCGTTAATTCTAAAAAAGAGACCTCCGGGGTGGGAAGTCTCTTTTAAAGTTTAAAGTTGAGAGTTTAAAGTTTAGAGGTATCGGTCAGGGTAACTCCGATAGCTCATTGCGGAGGAGATTCATGGCGTCGCTGACGATGACGTTTTTGCAGTAGAGCTCGCGACCGTCGAGTTCTGACAAGCCAAGGATCTTGGCGTCGGGAAAATGCTGGCGGAGCTTGACAAGGAGCTGAAGCAAAGCGGCTCGCTGGCCGAGGACTGCGGAGCAGCTGCTGTCGCGATCGATAAGCCAGGCATTAGGTTGGAGAGAACCGCAGTAGCGGATGCAAATAGAACAGTTGTTGTATTTGTCGCGGTCGTAGTTGGGACCCTGGATGAGGCTGACGGGATACTGGATGTCGGTGGTGTTGACGACGGCACCTTCGCGGGTGACGATGAAGTGGTGTCGGAAGCCAGGCACGTCATAGCAAGGAGACTGGCTATTGTCAGACGGACGGTCTGAGTCAATGAAGATATATTCGATTTTACGCATAGTTTCATAATTTTGAACACGGATTTAACGGATTTAACGGATTTTTTTGTGAACACGAACTTTTCGTTTAAGGTTTGCACAGAGCCAAACTCGTTTGAGCTATGTCGAGCCGTAGAAAAGTCAACGAAGTTAATCTCACAAATAACACGAATTAGAGTTTAGTGGAGGCTCATGCAGGAGGAGGCTCCAAGGGCGGTAAGGATGGCAGTGAGGATGCTGATGAGTGTCTGAATGACGAACTTCCAGAGGGCCTTCTTGGAGTCGCCACCAGGCTCTACCTCGGGAACCACCGGTTCCATTTCGGGGACCTCGACATCGTTGTTAACATTCACGGCCTTCTTTACGGCCTTTTTGATAAGCTTACCGAGAAGCTTCTGAAAAATCTTTTTCATTGTTGTTTAATCTTTTAATTGGACAATAATTGAATTAGAAGGGTTGGTCACCCGAGAGTGCGAGTCCCGGGTGACCGTCCCGAGAAGAGGTTAATTGACCTGCGGTCGACTGATGTACGCGACTCGGTAATGATCAAACGAGCTTGTCATTACTCTCGCTGCTTCATCAGTTTTGGTCCATACCGCCGGGCGTACCCTTGGTGTAGGTGCGAGAGGCTACCTCAGAGCTTACACCGTCCTTGATGGCGATGGCCTTCAGGGTGGTGGTCTGAGAGAAGGTCAGAGGAGACGAGTACTGAGAGCTTTCGCTGGTAGGCGTACTGCCATCCACGGTGTAGTAGATGCTCGCTCCGTCAGGACCGGTAATGGTTACCTCGGTGGACTCAGTGAACTGGGTTTCGCCAGAGAACTGAGGAGCAGCTACAGTAGTGGTCTCGGAACTAGCGGAGTTCCCTCCAGAGTTGCCACCACCACCGGCCGGGGTGTCTGAGCCAGTGCCAGAGCTACCAGAGTTAGAACCGCCACCTGTGTACGTGCCTGTAGTGATAGTACCATCTGCATTGATGGTGGTCTGTTCGCCACGCTCGTTGACGATGATGATGACTGTGCTGTCGCCAGAGAGGGCGTTGAGGGTGATGGTCTCAGGCCAGGGGCCAGTGAGGTACACCTCCTGATAGCCGCTCTTGGAGGCAATCTTGATGGAGGTGGGATGCTCAGCAGCGTAGGCGCTAATAGCGGCCTCCACATCAGTGATAGTCACGTCTGCACCGTCAACAAACTCTTCTGCCAGTGTCTGAAGGGCCAAGGCCAGCGCCTTGTGATTGAGGCTGTAGTAGCGGTTGCTAGGAGAACCGTTCTTTGCAGTGACCGTCTGACGGATGGTGCGCAGGTGGTGCTTCAAGTGCATCTGGATGAACTTGAAAATAGCCTGACGGATGCGAGCCTCAGTAGTGTTGTAAACACTGGCGGGCATGGTTGGAGTACTACGGGCATAAGTCTTGCCGTTGAGAACATAATAGGTGATACCATCGATGCTACCGGAAGATTTGCGGCCAATGCCGACTTGTTTGATTTGTGCCATAATAAAATTTTTTAAGAATTAAAAAAATAAAGTTGAGCGTTTAGCGTTATGAGTTTAGAGACAGTCTTTAGAGTTTAGAGTTTAGAGTTTAAAGTGTAGAGATATGGCAAACGAAGTTTTTGGGTATCGTAAGTTGATTGCATATCAGAAGGGAAAAGAAGTGGTTAAGCGTACTTACCATCTTCTGAAGAAGTTTCCGGCTGAGGAACGCTTTGCGATGTGTGACCAGCTTAGGCGTGCATCTATCTCTGTTACCTCTAACATAGCAGAAGGGGTAAACCGCTTCTCTGTCAAAGACAAGGCTCATTTCATCGAAATAGCTTATGGTTCCTTGATGGAAGTGTCATCGCAGATGGAGGTAGCTGAAGAACTTGGCTACATAACAGCTGATGACCGTTTAAGTATTGACCAGTTAATCGAAGAAAACGCTCGTCTTCTGTCCGGTCTTCTGAACTCCTACAAACCCTCGGAGAGTTGAAAGACTCCATACTTCTATACTCTAAACACTCCCTACTGACTCTACACTCTACACTTTGAACACTACACTAATACTAGCGCCTGGGCGCGGGTGAGGGCGCAGTAGGTGCCGTGGCCATTGGCTTTGGTGAGCTTGTGGCGATTCTTGGCACGACTGACGTAGCTGACGTGAATGAAGGTCGGATAGAGAATCAACTGGTCGTAGTCAATTATCTCAGATGTGATGATGAGGCGGAAGGCCTTAATCAGCAATTCCCGACGAGTCGGTTTTGCTGGGTTCAAGGTTCCTGGTTCAAGGTTCAAATCTTTGGGTTCCGCCACATGGAAATCCGCAGCCTGACCCTTCATGTGCTGGCTGGTGCTGGAATGATGGGTGATGAGGTCGTTGACAGCCTTGCTGCGGTAACCACTGGTAATGATGAGCGGCGAGCCCAGTTCTTCACGGAGCGGCTCCAGCGTGTGGACGCAGAGTGCTCGCAGATTCTCTACTGCTTCAGCAGGAGGTGTGTTGTCGAGTCCGTGGTCGCGAGCCGTTGCACTTTCAGTGAACTCCTTGAGTTCGAAGTGCGGGGTGAATTGAATGTTGTTCATCTTGATAAAGTTTAAAGTTTAACGTTTAGAGTTTAGAGACAGTTGAACTTGTTGAGAGTTCAGAGTCTCGTGACTCCGTTTACTAACTCTTGATCTCAGCCTTCCGTGACTTACCCGGGATGCACTTCGGAACTGAAATCTGGTGCAAAATTACAACGCCAACCCCCGTTTTAAAATTCTATTGAAAGGCGTTGAATAACAGTTGAATAACCATTGAAGAATGGTTGAAGATTTACGAAAAAGCAGTATGCCCGACGATAAAAACAACATCATTTTCAACATCTCTGGTGGCAACAACCAGATACTGCCCAATGCCACCAAAGCAGAGCAGCATTTCTATGGTGATCAGTTTGCCAAAGAAGCGCTGAGGAAAGGCTCACCTGAAGTCCCGCCGTTAACCGCTGAAGAACGGCGGTTGGCTGTGTACGTGGATACAGAGGAGTCCGTACGCAACTATGTGGCCAGCCTCAAGGCCTGCAAGACTTCTGCTGAGGTGGGACAGGTCGTTGCCACCATGTGTGAGAACGAGTCCCGGATTGATGAGGAGCGTATTGTTACCAAGGCTTTCATCGAAGTTCTGCTTCCCTTTATGACGGGAGTAGAGTCCGGTAAAGGCATTGACAATATTCGGAACTATATCAATAATGCATGGGCGGAGCGTAAGCGCGCCCTCAGGAATAGATAAAAAGGTTTATAGTATGCCAGACAATACCATCAATGTAAACGACGGAACCAATCAGATACTGCCCAATGCCCAGGAGGGCAAGCAGTATTTCATTGGAGACTCAGCCATCAAGCAGGTTATGCAGCATGCAAAAGGTGAGACTCTGCAAACTGAAATACTCGATATGACCTCTTATAGTGGCACGTTCCCAGAGAAGGTCGAACATGAGTTATTGCGCGAGGTCCATCTATCGCTTTGCGAGGAAAAACTTAAGGATAATACTGTCGTATGTGTGACTGGCGAGGAAGGAGTTGGTATGACCACTTTCCTTTCTCAGTTTGCACGCAAACATCACGATAACTGTGTTAGCTACTTCTATAACGGATTTGACCGCATTCAGTTGGACTCTGAGGTAATGGAGGGAGATATTACCGAACAGCTCTATTGGTATGCCAACAAATGCAGTTGCCCGTTTGAAGTAAAGCATGTCAACGAAGTCTATACCAAGGTATTGCGACAACTGAAGCAGTCTAAGGACGGCATCATGTATTTTGTCTTCGACGGCTTTGACGATATCCCTTCAGAACACAGGGAGAACATCTGCAAGCTGATTGAGAAACTGCAGTGGGAGAAAGCTCATTTCCTTATTTCTGGTAAGATTGATCAGATTGAAGGCCTGTTCAAACAAACCAAGAAATGGTCTATTTACGAAATTCCTTTGGTCCGCTTCAGTGAGGCCGACGCCAACGATTACTTCTTGCGTGTTAAGCCAGACCTCACTAGGGAGCAACTCTTTGAACTCTACAAGATATCTCGTGGTAATGCCAGCCGCATGGATGATCTTCGCACCAAGTTCTTATGCACGGGCCGACTGGAAGAGCTGATGAATGCTGACATTGATGAAGATAGCGATCTGAATCAGGAAGACTTCGACCGTATCTGTGCTGACACGGACCCTGCAGTCATTCCTTTATTCGCGCTGCTGGCCTATGCCGAGTTTGAGTTTGAGATGGACTTTGCCGCACAGGTGCTCGACATTACTCCCGAAAGTGTAAACGCACTGGTAGAAAAGTACTCTGATTATATCCAGATTAAGAATAAAAACGTCATCTCCTTGCGTTCCGTAGTCTTCCGCAAATACCTATGCGAACGACTTCAAGAGCATAAGCGTGATGTGGAGTTGCGTCAGATTCGTGTTCTAGAGGGTATGACCGTGGGTACGGGTTATGCCATGGCACTTCCTTCCCTGTACCGCTCTGCGGGATTGAACGACAGTCTTATCAAGTATCTGAATGCCGACAACATCCAGCGCATTCTTGCCGAAGGCCATTCACAGGCTGCTCTCAATGTACAGTGCCGCTTTGGTTATGAGGCTTGTGCGGCAGTTCCCACAAAGCACCTGTCCAGCCGTTTCCGTTACTCTCTTAATAAGGCTGCATCGCGTGAAATTGAACGTAACGAACTCTGGGATCACGAGATCGCAGCACTTATTGCCGTTGGACAGCATGCCAAGGCGCTGGCGTTGGCACATACCGTCTACCTCTCTGAGGAACGCCTGAAGTGCTACTTGCTCATTGCCCGTAAGCACAAGGGCTTGTCTTCTGAGGACTATGCTGTATTGAGAGATAATATCCGAGAGCTGGTAGAGGAAATCCGTTTTGAGGACATTCCCGAAAAGTCCATGGAGCTGGCCAAGTTGCTGCTGCCTATTGACTACAAGGCTGCTATTGGCATTGTTGACCGTATCAACAAGGCACACCAGGAAGATATCAACACCGATAAGATATTCTCTCAGTTCTCCCTCTTTGAACCGGTTGACCCGGAAGAGGATGATGCCCGTCGCGACTTGGCCCGTTCCAAGATACAGGACACCGGTCTGCGTGAGTTTATTGATGCTACAGAGAACCTCTTCAAAAAGGACGACGTGGATACGTTCCTCGATGAACTCAAGCGCCTTCCCAATTATGCCCAGCAGCTGCGCCTGCTTCGTTACTGGCTCCCTGCCCACAAGGATAAAGAAGATGTGGGTAAGGTGGTACTCGAAGCCTTGCGCCTCATTGTCGCAGACTCCGATACCGATATGCCCAAGGCCCGTGAGCTTAACGATATTGCCCGTCTGATGGGCACCATGACCAAGGAACAGATGGAAGAAGGACTTCGATACATCAATTCCTTGGGCGATACCATTATGCGGCCCACGTCCGACTATGTAGATGCCATAATTACAGTCATCGAAGGAAGCCGCGACGTGCTGCCGGAGAAGAGTCAGGCACTGCTTGAAACACTCTACATCTTTGTGGATGACCTGAAGGACGAGGGCATGTGGCTCACCTGTACCTCCAAACTCTTGGGACATTTTGACCGCCTTGGTGATATCCGTATGGTTGAGAGCACCATTGGCACAAAAGACCAATTGCGGACTGAGCTAAAAGCAAAGGCCAGTCAGTTGTTCCTTGCCACGGCGTACCACATGAAGGTGGTTGAGGGGCCCATAGACGCTCTTGTCTGCACAGAGCCGGAATTGATAGAGACGTTCATTGCACAAGTCAATACGGCCGAGCGTCGCAGCCGTGCCTTTTCCTATGCAGCAGAGAAGTATCTGGTTCACGTAGAGCCCGACAAACTGGACCTCGGTTATTTCTTCCGCTTGTTGAGCAAGGCGGAAATCAAACGCGGCGACTGTGGTAAACCGCTCAGTATGCTCACCAACAAGTTGCTTACCGGTGAGAAGTTTAACCATGCAGCACTCCTGCCGTATGTAAAGACGCATATCAAGTTTGTTGATAGGCTGGAAGATGTATGGCTCCAGTGCACCGTTTGCATGCGACTCTACCGATGGGCTGTCCGCCATTTCCCTGACGATCCGTTTGTTGACGACGTCAAAAACCGGATGCTGAAGTGGTGGGAGGCTATCAATCAGCGGCAGGACAAGATTGAAAGAGGTTTCCAGATAGCAAAGATATTGGCAAGACGCTCCAAGGATGAGGCTGAAGAGATGATAGCCCGTTGCTCCCAGTTGCGTCATCAAAGCCTATGCTCCTCTTTATCATGTGTGGATGCATTCTACAACTGCCATTCACTCTATGTCAATTCTCTGATTACGCTCATTAGCCGTGGTATCTGCGATGAGACTATACTGCAAGCCTTCAAGGAAGACGAGAGCGACCTGGTCAGCGAGAGTGAGCGGGCCTGTATGTGGGGAAAGATAGCGTTAGCGTTCCATCTTGCCGGAGACGAAGATATGTTCAAATCTGTGGGCGACCAGTTCCTGCCCACAGATTACAGTAATTTCTCACCTGACGAACAGAAGTGGCTTATCTTCCAGATTGCTCCAACGCTCTACCTGCGTGGTGAGCTCAAGTTCTTCACCCTGCTTGAAGACTACGACGATGTATTCCGCGACGTCTGCCTAAAACGCGTTGGTGCATTTGTCATCTCCAAGAAACTCGATGTGATGGAGATTGACATCAAAACCACCTACGAACTTACCTACAGCGACTTCAATGACCTCAACATGCTCATTGATCACATGACGGACGAGAATGAAATCTTCCAGATTGTTGAAGTCATTGCGCGTAGTCTGCGTACAACCAACCGTACGTTGGATCCTTTGAGTACGCAGCAAAAGAATGCTGTTCGCGAAGCAACAGCAGCCATTGTCGAGAAGAAGTATCCCGCACCCGGAGGTATCAGCCACGAGGGCTATAAGATAGCCTGCCAGGCCATTCTTGATTTCTCCACGCGTGCTTTTAATACTACCCAGAAAGAAGTTTGGGACAGACGATTGCATGCTATTGACAACAAAGCTGACCGTGCGTTCCTCTATTTCTATATTGCACCATTCTTTGCCAAGCACCCTGACAAGGAGGATTTCCTTCGAAGGGGTATTGAGGTGACAAGGGATGTCCACTTTGCTTTTGACCGTGTGAGCCGCCTGGACATGGCGTTCACCGAGTGTGCCATCAACAATCTGGGACTGCTGATGCCCGCAGTGGCAGAAGAGGCTATCTCCTGTCTCAAGGCGGATGGTACGGAAGAGCAATATGAAGGATTGCTTGATACCATTCACCAGTACAAACCCGAACTGGCAGAGAGCATCATGGTGAAGCTCGATCAAGACCCGGCTCGCGTCTATAATAAACGGAAACTGCAATATCATCTGGAATCCGTCAAGCGTATTGCCAAGGCAGGGAAGGATATTACCTCTGTTTGCAACTTGGACCGTGAAGAGCAGCGTAAATTCTTTGAGGAACGTCTGAAGAATCTCCAGAATGGAAAGGGCCAGGTCTTGTCAGTGGAAGACGCCTTTACACTTACCATTGGTTATCTTTACAGCAGCACCCTGTCCGACGCTATGCCTGCCATCCATTATCTTTTGGAGACTATCAGCCAGCGTCAGAAGATGAGCAAGAATTGTAAAGACCTACTGCTCTCTATGCATCAGGTCATTCGCTACAATCTTAGAGTAGTGTTATCGCTCGCTTCCGACACTAAAGAACGCATGGAGCAGGTAAACAAAATGTTTGGTAATGCTCCAGCAGTACCCGATAGTTTTATTGGAATTGGCGAATATCAAAAGGCTATCGATTATCTGCTCAACTGGTATAGGAATTGTGGTTATGACGAGCTGACAATTATTGACCCTCATTTCAGGCCGTCTGATCTTTCTGTCATTAAGCAGCTAACCGATGAGAACAACGACCTCACTATAAGAATACTTTCCCACAAAGGCGATTTCTGTATTGAGGATTTCAAAAACGAGTGGCGCAAAGTCTCTGCTGGTGTGAAAACACCCATTCAGGTTATTCTTGTAAAATGTGTCGGAAAATCGTATGGTGGTCCCATCCACGACCGCTATTGGATTTGCGTAGATGATGAGAATGATAAACGTGTGGGTATCTCTCTTAATTCCATTAGTGGGTTGGGGCAGAGGGAAAGTAGTATATTCCCCCTTGAGGACAGTACTATTCTTTATGCTTTGCATTCCTTCTCGCGCTATGCCAGCAGGAAGGTGAAAACAGTGGAGGATTTGGAACTGGAGTATGAGAGTTTTGATTTAGAGTAATACTTAGATAACCATATCCTAGCCATACTCTAGCCATACTCTAGGCTGCTTGTAGCCATACTCTAGGCTTACTCTAGGCATACTCGGTGAGTATGGGTAGAGTATGGGTAGAGCGAGAGTAGTCGCTTGCTGGGACGGAGCAAAACAGTAGGAACAAATAAAGAACAAATAATTTCGCAATACTGTTTACATCGAGAAGCGCGATAGCGTATTACAATCCATTACTGTCGTGAGTCAGCATCTGCGGTCTCCAACGAGCTTCAAAACCAAATTACTGTTGGAACCTGCGTTTTTATTTATGGTTCATGATTAATGGTGAAAGGTTCATGATTGTTGATAAAAATTACTTGACGAGCTAAGCGAAAAGGCAAGGCACTCGGCCTGGATGGGAGTAAGATATCCGTTATCGTGGAAGAGGTTAAGCCAGTTCTCGGTTTCACGAGCCTCTTTGAGAGGCCTGAGGGGTTATAATTGGCGAAAGTTTGTTAAAATTGACTATTTTCGCAGAATATAATTTTGGTAATTACCTAGATTTCAGTACTTTTGCAAAAACTAACTATCGTTTATTGCAATGGAAAAGATTATAGGTAGAGAAAAAGAACTGGGTAAGTTGTCGGACTATATGGAGTCTGGTAGGAGTGAGTTTGTTGCCATATATGGCCGTAGGCGTGTTGGCAAGACCTTCCTCATCCGCAGTTTCTTCAAGGACAAGTTCGACTTTTATGCCACGGGCATCATCGATGGCTCGATGGAAGAGGAGCTTGAGGCTTTCCATCTCGCCTTGGTGCGCTACGGCTATAAAGGAACGAAGGCTGCTTCGTGGATTCAGGCTTTCAACAATCTGGCCAGTCTGCTGGAGCGAAAGAACCGCAACCGCCAGCGTAGGCTCGTGGTGTTCATTGACGAACTGCCTTGTTTCGATACCAAGCGTTCGGGATTCCTGCACGCACTGGACTTGTTCTGGAACAGTAGGGCTTCATGGATAGGCAATATCTATTTTGTGGTGTGCGGTTCTGCTACATCGTGGATGATGCGTAACATCGTGAACAACAAGGCTGGCCTGCACAAGCGTACTACACACACGATACACCTGCGGCCTTTCACCCTGGGACAGACGGAGGAATACCTCATCAGCCGCAAGTTCCACTGGCCGAGACTGGCCATTCTGCAATCGTATATGGTGCTGGGAGGCGTTCCATATTATCTCAGTCTGCTTGACGCGAAGAAGAATGTGCCTGATAATATCGACTCGCTGTTCTTCTCTACGGAAGCAGAATTGGAAGGAGAATTCCAACGGCTGTTCAAATCGCTGTTCAAGAGTGCGAATACATATATGGAGATTATCCGCTTGTTGAGTACCAACAGGGATGGTTTTACACGTAAGGAGATAGCTGAGAAACTGGATGTTTCGGACAATGGCGCATTGGGCGATATGCTGGAGGATTTGGAACAATGTGATTTCATACGTTGCTACAACAATGGAAAGCGTCAGAATGGAGGCATCTATCAGTTGATGGACTTCTTCTCGATGTTCCATTTCCACTACGGCCATCGCAGAGTGACGGACGAGCATTTCTGGAGAAACCATCTGGGCACGCCCGAACAGAATAACTGGTATGGGCTGACTTTTGAAAAGGTGTGTATGTGGCATATCAGCCAGATAATACGTGGGCTGCATCTTGACACCATCGCGCATGAGTATTACTCGTGGCGAAGCAAGGAGAGCACACCTGCGGTGCAGATAGATATGATAATAGATAGGGCTGACGGTATCGTGACGGTTTGCGAGATGAAGTATTCGAAGGACGATTATCGCCTTACAGAGAACGAGTACCGCAAGATTGTGAGGCGGATGGAAGTGTTCAGCAATGAGACCGGACACAAGGGTGGCGTACAGGCAACGGTTGTGACCACCTACGCGCTGAAAGACAATATGTATTCGGAGATCTCGCCCGTGGCGATAACAATGAATGAACTATTTGGTGAGCGTTGACCTTTGGTCGACCTCAAACGCGACTCGGTCATTGATGCGAGCATCAAAGTGACACGGGACAGTTCCTCGTCACCTCGAAGAAATCGAGAAGGCGATGTCTGAAGTAAGAAGGATGATGGAAGATGAAGTCTGAGGGCTGATGTCTGAGGGCAGAAGTCGAACACGGAAATGTCAAATGTCAAAGGTGAGTGTGGCGGTGCAATGACCGTTAATTGCTTCGCAGCAAGATTAAATTAATGAATAATTACATGGGCGATTACATGATAATTAATGTTGAAGATATAAACATATAATTTCCGTCTAATTTAGCCATTAATTTTCCATTAATTGATATATTGAAAAATCTGCTCCAAAGTGGTTTTTTAAAAATGTAATTTCGGAGTGGGAGTCCGGGATTGCAGTAATTTTTGACGTTCTATGCATTTCAGCAGAAATGTGTATTGTTTTGACATAATATAAGAAAAACTTTCGTGATTTTATGTTAAGGGATTATCAGCGAGAGATGAAGGACAGGCTGGAAACGGCCTGGAAGAAGTATCGTAGCGTGATGGTGCAGATGCCGACAGGTACGGGTAAGACGTATCTGATGGCAGAGGTCATTAGAGGTGAGAGGTCAGAGGGCGTGCTCATTGTGGCACACCGCGTGGAGCTGATCGGACAGATCTCGCAGACGCTGGACGCGTTTGGTGTGCCTCATGGCGTGATAGACCGATGGACGAAGGATATCGATGAGGTTACCAGTGAGCATCAGGTCGTCGTGGCGAGTATACAGACGCTGTCGAGGCGTATACAGAACACGGATGGCACGGATTTCACGAATTTTCGACCAAAAGTGGTAATCGTGGATGAGGCGCACCATGCCGTGGCGAAGACCTATAGGCTGCTGTGGGATGTGTGGCCGGAGGCGAAATTCCTGGGACTGACCGCCACACCCTGTCGATTGAACTATACCGGATTCACGGATCTGTTTGACACGCTATTGGAGTCGTACTCCATCCAGCATTTCATCGACAAAGGATGGCTGAGTGACTTTGAATATGTCTCGGTAACACCCGATAACATACTGGTGGGACGTATCGCAGGACTGAAGAAGCGTGGGGTGGACGGAGACTACCAGACGAAGGAGATGGCCACCGTGATGGACTCCCCCGAGTCGATAGCCCACCTGTATCGGTCGTACGAACAGTTTGCCAAAGGAAAGAAGGGCATCATCTATGCCATCAGTCGTGAACATGCACAGCATATCGCAGACTACTATATGAAGAAAGGTGTGAAATGCTGTTGGATAGAAGCGATGACACCTGCCGAGGAACGCCACCAACTGGTGGATGCCTACCGCGAAGGACGCATGGACGTCATCGTCAACGTGGATATCTTCTCGGAGGGTTTCGACTGTCCCGAGGTGGAATTCATCCAACTGGCTCGTCCGACACTGTCGCTGTCGAAATACCTGCAGCAGGTGGGTCGTGGCATGCGCTACATTCCCAACAAAGACTATGTGGTGATACTGGACCAGGTGGGGATGTACCAGACCTTCGGACTGCCTACCGAGGACCGCGACTGGAACCTGATGTTTCAGGGAAAGATGACCGGACGCGGTCATAAGGGCAGCGGTCGCGGCTACATCATCCGCGGTGAGGGTAACGAGCGTACGCTGGTGAACCTCGAGATGGTGCGTATCAAACGCCATGGTGAGAAGAGTACGGGTGTGGAGATATTCATCAAGGATGGTCGCTATGGTGTGCTGAAAGACGGGAAGGTGACCTGTGAACCCGAATTTGAACATATCCAGCGCATCCCGGAGGGACCGTATTTCGCCATTGCCACCTATCCGTATGAGGTCTATAAGGGCCGCTCGACGGTGATCAGCCAGAGTGGTATGGACCTGCGCGTTAGACTATTCGGTAAGGTGGTTGCCGAGGGTGATGTCGTGGAAGGAGAAAATATGGAAGGCCGCCCCGCATACTGGGACGGGGTAGGGCAGGCCTACTATGATGCCAAGCCGGAGTTTGAGACCGTCGGGGGCGTGGAGATGGTACGCCAGAACGGCAAATACCTGTTGCGCCAGCATACGACCTACCTGAAGGAACCGGTCGGCAAGGAGGATATATGGTATAACAAATACATCCTATGGATGAAGGATGTGGTCATCGTGAAGGGTACCGGTGCGGTATTCCCCGTGAAGGCCTTTGGCGACGAGTGTTTCTACGTGCCGAGTGACAATAAGTTGCGGGGACGCTACCAACGCGTGGAGCTGAACGGTATGCTGACCATCCCGTATCTCAGTGGTGCCTATGGGGCGTATGTGTATATGCATCCCAACTGGAAGGAGGCCCAGATGATCCGAGCGTCGTCAGGGAAACGTGAATACATGGATAAGGACTATGTGAAAGAGAAAAACAAGGTACAAGTGTATTAAGTTGAAAGTTTAAAGTTGAAAGTTTAAAGTTGAAAGCCGGGACGGAATGTCTCG
>Ga0256407_10005918_pt1 | contig 19217 bp, 14 predicted proteins | sample RumenRJG_04DNA_FD_193489 | JGI IMG/M metagenome (GOLD analysis project Ga0256407, IMG submission 193489) | Bovine rumen microbial communities from Lethbridge, Alberta, Canada - RJG_04 | ecosystem: Host-associated > Mammals > Digestive system > Stomach > Rumen | place: Canada: Alberta... | reverse complement strand
GCAGAACTTGCAAACGACAAAGTTGGCAATTCGGTGGATTTTTGTGTTACAAAAATGGTATCTTGTGTATCGCCAAAATCAAAAATTACCAATCCGGTGCGTTCGTTACCAGAATTGTTGACATCGGCAGAAAATACGTTTTCATTTTGGGTGATCCACAATGCGTCACATACAACATTAATTGTAGTTGGAATTTTACCAATTTCAAAATTAGAAGCGGCAGCATCTATCGAAATTGTTTGATTCATTGTGCCGTTTTGAGTTACTTGTACTTTTGCGGATTCGTTACCGGCAAGCAATGTAATTTCGCCAACTCGGTCGGTGTTGCCGTCGTAATGAGCGGCTATCACTTCGCAAGTATATGAATTATTTTCGGAACTTTTTATAGTAGGTTTTATCCACGTAGCATTAGATAATACTGTTACCTCAGAAGCAGAGGTAATGGTAATAAATTGAGTGCCACCAAGTTTAGAGAAAACCAATTCTGAAGGGTCTGATTTAAGACTTATGGTTTGTTCTTCTTGTGTGGGTTCGTTTTTATCGTCGTCATTTTTGTTGCAACTGCTAAGAAAACAAGTTGCCAAAACAGCCGCACACAGCGGCAAGATTAAATTTTTTATTTTCATGTTTTTTTATTTTTTAATATGATCCAATGACCATTTTTACTTGAACCTTCATATTTAACAATGTTTTTCATTTCTGTAAGTAGACGCTCAATTGTTTTTTTGCTCACACCCAAATTTTCAGCCATTTGTTTTCGTGTAATACAATCATTCTCTGTAATCATTTCGACAATAGCTTGGTGCCTATTAATATTTTGGGCGACATTTTGGGCGACATTTTGGGCGACACTTTGGGCGACATTTACGTTGTATACAGTTGTCATAAAAGTTTGACCTGCTGATTCAAACATAGGCATTTTATCCAAAGTAAAATTAGGCAGTTTTGCTGTTTCATCGCAAATTTTTCGCAGACCAGAACCTCGCTTTTCCATCAAATTCAAATGTGCAAACACATTTTATATAGGTAAAAAAAACAATGCAAATATAAAAAAAATATCCAAACAAATTATAAAAAATCCCCCTCACCTAATTGAATAATTCGATAAGGGGGATTAATTTTATAGAGGTGTTTAACCTTGAATATTATTAAATTTAATTATTATTGAAGTGAATAGCTGCTGTTTCAGTCTTTACTCCATTGGTTTGACCGATCCAGAGTCCGCCTGTTACAGCCTCATTGTCGGCTTCACCATCTTTGCCTGCCGAAGCGTTGCCTTCAGGTGCAACTACATAGAATTCTTTACCAGAAAGTACTACCGATGCACATGTTAATGTTACATCAGCGCTAAATGTGATATATCCACCGCTATATGTGTATGTGCCAGTGTACAATTTTCCAACATATTGACCTTTATCATATCCGTTCATGGCATCGTAAATTTCGTATGAACCGTTAGGATTAAGATTTACATAAGTTCCTGTATATGCTTCAATTGTAGCATTTTTCTTAGCTACAGTAGCATCTTCGTCAGTTTTACCAAATGCCTCCCAATTAAATACAGTATTTGCAGCGGTTTCAAAGTCTACCCAAGCATCGAAAACCATATTATTTGCCCAATTAACCCAGCCAAATGGAGAACCATCCTCAATAATGGTCCATTCGCCATGAATAGCAGCTTCTTCTACGCTTGAAGCAAGAACATTTTCAACGGTGTAAGATGGAACTTCGTAGTTATATTTACCAGCCTCATCTAATTCGTCGGCTACATAAGTATAGAACAATAGACAATCGTCTCCTTCTACATCAGTAGGTTTTGCACCACCATTAACAGATCTACCAATTACAGCGTGGAGAACATTACCTGTTTCTTCTGTCATAAGTTTTATGTTGAGGAACTGATTCTCGAAAACAGAAGTCCAACCAGCATAAATTTTATTGAGAGGCATACGAACAAAACCATTGTCACCAATTGCAGTCTTTTCGAATTTAATTTCGAGATAGCTATCAGAAAGTGCTGATTTTGCGTTATTAAGAATTTGCTCAGCAGCACCATCAGAACCATATTGTTCATCAACTTTGGTGTAAGAGAATTTTGTATAATAAGTTCCTTCTGCGAGTTTACCACCTTTGTATTCACCTGCATTAGTCTTCATACCATTGACGTATGTTGTATCGTATGCAGTTTTCACTGTAAACTTAACAACATTGTTGACAGGGTCGAAAGCGATTGTTGCATCTTCTGCCTCGTCTATGATACCATTGTCAGCATCATTTTGCCAAGATGCTTTATAAGAACCTGCACATGCCCACCAAGTACTACCAAAGAAGCCTACACCATCAGCATAACCACTCTTAGTGTACTCAACGCCAATTTCCGAAAGGAAGGCATCAAGTCTCCATGAACGTGTAAACTTATATCCATTAGCATCAGCCGTTGCAGCCTCGTATACAGCTTTACCGCCTGTAAGTGCTTTGAACACGCCTTCGTCCAAGAAGGTAAGATCTGAAGCCTCGATTGTAACAGTAAACTCATCAGACGAAATTGTTTTTCCATTGTCATAATAAGAAAAAACAGCTTTATAAGTTCCGGCTACAGGTTGTGTAAATTCAACCTTTCCGTCCTTCAAATTGTATTGAACACCCTCAAATGTAACCCACTGATTACCATAATTGAGATTTGATGTTACCGTAACTGTGTTTCCGCTTACAGAAACTTTGAAATCCGTGTCTTTCACAGGTTTTGTGCCAGTTACCGTTTGGTCTGTTGAACTGTTGTTGTTGTCGTTGTCGTCATCTTTATTACAAGATGAAAGTGTACCGACGAATGTTGCCGAGCACAAAAGGCTCATTGCAAGATAATAATTGAACTTTTTCATAATTAGTAAATTAAATGTAATTAAACTGAAATATTATTTTTATTTATAACCTTCGTTCTGCGTTATCGCACCTCCAGAAATTGTAATCTGATTGAGCGGAATATGAAATAATCCTTTCGTCTTTGAAAGTCTGTTGTAATCTACCGTTACATCATCTTCAACACCCGCATTAATAAGTTTGTAAACTCCGTTGCCCTGAGGTCCAGCAAGACATTTTTTAGCGTATGCAAAATCACCTTGTCTGCCGTCATATCTAAGCATATCCCAATAGCGGATGCCTTCAAAACATAACTCCCATTGACGTTCTTGGAATAGTTTTTCCTTATCGTATGCAGTATAATAATCAGCAACTCCAGTTGCACGTTCATGAACTTTATTCATTCCTTCAACATCTTCTTTCAACTCCGAAAGCATCAAAAGCACATCGGCATATCTCAAAACAATAAAATCCTGAGTTTGAGATAAATTCATGTGTCCGCTTGAATTGTTGATAAGACATGAATAATTATAATCACCATTATCGTCAAAATCGCCTGTGGTACAATACTTTTTGATTGAATACCTTGTGTATTGCGATGAGCCATCAGCAGTTTTGGTATCAAAAGAAGCACTTATTTCATTTTTAATATCAATTATTGACGCCTCTTTTCTCATGTCGCCAGCCTCAAAAGAATCAAAAATCTCTTTTGAAGCGCAAGCAATGCCCCAACCGCCTGCCCAACCGTTCTTTTGGAGATCTTTGTCGGAATGAGCTTCTGTTCCGCCGCCTTTTCCGCCTCGTGGTGATACATAAAGCGAAAACAAATTACCATCATTTTCACTTCCACCGTAAGCACCAGTATAGGTGTAACGAATTGAAAATAAGACTTCTTTGTTGAGTTCTCCTGCATAACCGTAATCAGAAGCAGGAGAAGAATAACATTCGTGAAAATCTCCGTTTTCTTTTTTGGCTTTTTGCTGAGCAGCTGCCGGCCATAATTTGTACGGATTCGACATCAACTCACCTTTAACATCTTCCAAAAATGAAATCACCTCCGACTTGGTTACTATAGGAGCCTCTTCACCGTAATATCCCGTATAATAAAGATATGCTCTTGCCAACAAACCCGCAGCAGAATATTTTGTTGCGTGCCCGTCGTAATCACCTTCAAGACCGTTTTGAGCAGCAAATTTGAAATCTTCAAAAATCTGCGTATAAATCTCCTTGTACTGAGAACAAGGTATGATTTCGTTAGAAGGTTCTACGAGTAAAGGACAATGCCCGAATGAACGCACAAGGTCAAAATAAGCATACGCACGGATAAAACGTGCTTGTGCCAAAATCGAAAGTTTTTCACCTTCATCTGACCAACCTGATATTTGTTCAATTTTTTTAATAAGAGTGTTGCATCTATTTAGTAATTTGTAATACGCCGCCCATGCCTCGTTAAAGAAATCAGGATATTGAATTGACATATCCGTTAATGTATTGATTTGATTGTAGTCATCTTTATCACCCGAACCCTCGCTACCGCTGCAATCATCGCTCGCAACTTCAGGAGCCAAGAAAATCAAAACACCGCTCAATCCCTGCAAACCGTCGTAACAACCTACAAGAGCCTCTTGCGCTTCTTCTGGCGTGCTGTAATAATTTTGATCAGTTTTTTGAACAACAGGCTTGACTTCAAGAAAATCTTCGGCACAGCCCGTCAAAAGTGCCCCTGACAAAAGAGCGCTCACTAAAAATATATAACGTTTCATTTGAATAGTCCTCCTTAAAGATTAAAGTTTTAAACTTATGCCAAATAAGAATGTTCTCGGTCTTGGATAATAGCCGAGATCCATGCCGCTTGAAAAACTATAGGTAGCATCCGATACACCGAAACCGATTTCAGGATCCATACCGTCGTATTTTGAGAATGTGAATGCGTTTTGACACGTTACGTAAAAACGCATTTGTGAAAAGCCTTTTACTTTTATCTGCTTGCAAAGGTCATAACCGAGTGTTATATTGCTGATTCTAAGAAAATCTCCGTCTTGAAGCATCAAATCAGAAAATACTTTGTAATTAATATTGTTTTCTGTAACACGAGGTATTTTGTTTGAAGTTCCTTCGCCGTGCCAACGATCAAGAATAGCAGTTGAATAATTAGCGTATGCAGAACCATTGTCGCGATAAAGCTGAGCAATTTTGTTGCCCGCAACACCGTTTGCACTTACCATAAAGTCAAATGCTTTGTAATCGAGGTTGATTGTAAAACCAAATGTGTAATCAGGATACGGAGAGCCTAAATCGTATTTGTCATCTTCGTCAATTTTGCCGTTTCCTTCCCTATCTACAAATTTTACATCACCGGGTTGAACCTTTTCTTGCAAAATTCCGTTTCCGGCTGCTCTCCATGCGTCTATATCAGCCTGACTTTGGAAAACTCCTGCGGTTTTGTATCCGTAGAAAAAGCCCACTGAATGTCCCGATTGACAACGTGAAATTTCAGGACTATTAGCCCAAACATTGCCAGTAGGACCTGTGATTAAACCGTTTTCATTAGGAATTTCAGTAATTTCGTTCTTATTGTAAGAGCCGTTGAGAGAAACTTGATAATTGAATTTTCCTACATGGTTTTGATATGTAATTGCCAATTCAAAGCCTTTGTTGTCTACATTTCCACCGTTCATAAAAGGAGCGTCAGCACCTGCTGTTGCTACTACGGGAGCTACAATCAACCAATCTTTTGTGGATTTTTTGTACCAGTCGAAATTAACGGTTAATGTATTTTTTAAGAATCTTGCATCAAAACCAAAGTCAAGTTGCTCAGAGGTTTCCCATTTGAGGTTTTCGTTAGCAAGACGTTTCGGATAAGAACCATTTTTGTTTTCACCGCTATCACCGTTGTATCCCGATTCGTTACCTCCAAAAGGATAAAGTGCATTAGTAAAAGCAATTGTTGCAAGATATTGGAAATCAGTAATTGATTGATTACCAACTTGTCCCCAGCTGCCGCGTATTTTCAAGAAGTCAAAAATATGCTGATTTTCCATAAAAGATTCGTTACTTACAACCCAACCAGCACTTACAGATGGAAAATATCCCCAACGGTTTTTACTCGTAAATCTTGAAGAACCGTCAGCACGGATTGTTGCATTCAACATATAAGTTTCCTTGAAATTGTATTGCAACCTGCCAAAATATGAAAGCATTTTCACCTCAGAAGGATTTCCCGCAAGTTGTGAGGCAAGAATATCATTTGCAATGGCATTAGAAATATAAGCGTTTTCAAAATCGCTTACCGACAAATCGCTGTTGTTGGCAGAAAGATAATCAGATTTAGATGTCTGAACCCACATACCAACCATAGGTTCTATTTTGTGCTGTCCTATTGCTAAAGAATAACTCAAAGTATTATCAGCGGAAACGGTTGTTCCTTTGGTCATATTTTGAGTAACTTTTGAGGTAGGATTGTTGCTGTTAGAAGATAATTCGTAAACAGGATTGAACGAACGGTAGTCGCTTCCGTAAAAATCAACACCTAAACTTGAACGCAATCTTAAATTTTTAATAGGCTCAATAATCATGTATATATCGCCCACAACATTAGAAGTTTTGGTAAGATTTTGATTGTTCATAACCATTGAAGCATACGGATTGGCCTCAGAGGTAAAATATCCGCCTTTTGCAGTGTTATAAAAATCTCCGTTTTCGTCGTACATTGGCAAAATAGGACTCACGCTAAATGCACCTCTAAGCGAATTACTCCAAACATCACCAACTTGTACACCATTTTTCTTAACGTTGGAATAAGAAAGATGTTCTCCGACTTTCAAAATACCGCCGTAGAGTTTGTGTTCTGAATTTATACGGGCATTATATCTTTCGTAATTAGAAAGATCTTTGCCGCCTACAATACCCTCCTGACTCATATAACCAAGAGAAATCGCGTATGTAGAAACATCATTTCCGCCGGTTGCGCCAACAGTGTAGTTCTGAACTTTTGCATTTTCAACAAACATCTCGTCCAACCAATCATTATCAGCAACTTGAGAGTTAACGTATGCGTATTTGTTCATATCTCCAAAAGGAAGATTCGATACTGAACGTCCGGTGTTTAATGCGGCCTCGTTCATAATCATAGCATATTGTTCTGTGTTAAGAAGGTCGAAATCTTTCGGACGATTTTGAATACCGTAATAACCGTCAAAATATACTTGAGATTTTCCCGCCTTTCCTGACTTTGTTGTTATCAATACAACACCGTTAGAGGCTTGCGAACCATAGATAGCAGCAGAGGCCGCATCTTTGAGAATATCAATGCTTTCGATATCAGAATTGTTAAGATAAGAAATATCTCCGGTTTGAACACCGTCTACAATATAAAGAGGTGATGTGCCGGTAAGCGAACCAACGCCGCGGACAGATACTTTCATACTCTCGCCCGGCTGACCAGAGGTAGAAGTAATGTTAACGCCGGCGGTTTGACCTTGCAATGCTTGTAATGCGTTTGTGGATTTCATTTTATCCAAATCCTCACCGCTCACTTGTGCATTAGCACCCGTTACAAGTTTTTTCTTCTGCACACCATAACCGATAACAACGACTTCTTCAAGTTGCTCGTTGTCTTCTTTCAAAGAAAAGTCTTGTGTAATAGTGGAGCCAGAAACGAATAAATAATCATTATCAATTGTCCGATAACCCATAAAGGAAACGGAAATCGTATGATTACCCTCCGGAATATTCGACAATGTAAAATTACCGTCAAAATCCGTAATAGTACCAAGAGTTGTACCCTTAAGGACAATATTAGCCCCAGGCAAAGGCTCTCCTGTCGTCTCGTCCGATACTTTACCCTTGATTGTGCATTGCGCCAAAGAATCAACGGTAAAGATAAACAACATTGCCGCCAGTAATATCAAACTCCTAAAAAGCCGATTGTCTGATGACAACGCCGTTGTTAGTGTAATTGTTCTCATAAAATAATTAATTAGTAATTAATAAAATCCAAATAAAATTATAATATCAAAAAAAATATGCAAATCAAATCTTAACGTTAAAATACTAATTGCAAAATCTTCTTCTAATAATCTTAACTAAAAATAACCGTTCTGTTCTATTCTGTTTTTATATTTTCGCTGCAAATTAAGTAAATATTAACTACATTAACAAATTTTTAACAGTTTTTTTTACCTTTATTTTTATTTTTTTATTAACTCCCTATAAATCAATAACATAATTTTTATTGATATTTTACCTCAACTTTTAGGCTTGAAGAAGTTTTTTCAACGGTAAATTGCGTGATATAGCCCTTTGAATCTTTTTCGTAAGTTATAATCCATGAATCGTCGCCAAAAACGATTTTTTCAGGCAAACGTATAAAACGGGAGCCTAAAACACCGGCCGCAAAAAAATCAAAAAACGTAATTTTATTGAAATCTGTTTGCGTTAAAACGCCTAAAACACTAAATAAATCAATGTTCAAATTGTTATAAATCTCAGAACTATACTCAAAAGTATAAACCATGTCATTGAGTTTCAAAGCCTTTAAAACGCCGTCCTGCGAATAAAATTCTGCTGCGTCATTCAATTTTTTTACATAACCATCATGATCGTAATACGCTAAAACATTACCTTCCGTATTAAGTTTATTGCGCAATTGATAAACAGGAGTAACAGAATTTTCTTCAACAAAAAAAGCATCTGAAGAAAATTTTTGAGATGTAACACTTGTTATAATTAAAGTGTCGTCGCTAATTTCAAAACGTTTTTCATTAAATTCCTCGGCACAAGAAACCGAAATATAATAAAGTGCATCGGATTTGTATGTATAACTTATTTTAACGGTATCCGAATCGGGCGAGCTCATTACAATTTCAGAAACTCTTTTGCTCAAAATTCTCGTTTTCGTACTGTTTAAAAACTCTTCGTTGTCTTTCGTACATGCAACTATTAAAAACATTAAAACGATAAAAAAACTAAAATATCTTAATTTCATAACCAAAAGATTTTAATAAAAAAAACAGACTATTTTTTTTAAGAAAATAGTCCGTTTCCAACAAAAACATAATAATAACAAAAATAATTCAAATAGACTGAATTATTTAGAATTTTTCAATAACCACATATCCTCGGCTTTAATACCTTTGGATAATGCTTTCTGATATGCGTCAACGATTTCTTGAGCATCATCACTGCCGATAATTATAACTCTGTAATATTCAGAACCTTCGGCTTTGAGAACCTCTTTTGCGTTAATCTGACGTTTAATTTTGTTAGCATTAGCCTTATCTCTGAACGAACCGCCAACGAGATAGTATTTTTTGTACTTCGTACCCAAATACTGCGGCGAAACGTTACTGAATCCGGCACGCGCCAAAATGCTCAAATCAGAATCCGTAGTGATATTCTCTTTAATTTCAACTGTTTCCGGCTCTTCGATGTCAATTACCTTAACCTCGGGTGAAGTGTTAGCCTGCTGAGCCTCAACAGTTTCTTTAGGTTCGCTCTCACCAGAGAAAAATCCGATAATACTATCTTTGAAAATAAAGAACAATACCGTCAGCAATGCTACTATCGGCAATATTATAGCCAAAAGTTTCAAAAGACTGCTCTTTTTCTTCTTTTCTTCGTCCGTTTTTTCGGTAGTAGTTTTAGTAGTGGTAACTTTCGTAGTAGTAACTTTAGTTGTTTTAACGGTTGATTTCTGAGCCGGAGCCTCTTGCACAACTCTCTGACTTTCATCAACTTTTTCCACTTCCACAACGTCCATTCCGTAATTGTCGATAGAAAGATTGGACGGTACGGATTTCAAAAGTATATTTCCCGTTTCGTCCTTTTGCAAAATTCCGACCCCGTCAATCGTAAGCCCAACCTTTTCTTGAAATTTCTTTTCCGCCTGCGAAATAAATTCGCTAATAAGCCTCTGCGAAATTTCATCGTCGGCTTGAAGTTTCTCCTTCAAATAATTGACAAGACGGTTTGCCTCATCCTCTTTTTTTGCTGCATTAAACTTTACGAGTTTTGTCGGCGGATAAATCACGCCCGTCTTCTCGTCCAACTGCGCAGACTGATATGATGTTTCAAACGTACCGAAAGACGGTACGGTAATGCTGTCGTTAGTCAGCAAAATGTCCTTAAATACAGTAATTAAACTTGCCATATCTTTCCTTTAAGTTTCTCATCAAGTTCGTTTGATTTTTTTAGCTTTGTAACTAAAAAAAATGCGTAAAATTTTTGTTAGCAAAAATAAATATTTTTTTGTTTTTATAAAAGATTATTTTCGCTTTTTATTTTTTTTATTCAAACCCTTTTCTGTCCTGCTGAACATCAATAGGAAGAATCTCTATATTATCAACTCTCGCCCAAGAAGGCCCTGTTTTGCAATAATCAATAAAATCCTTGAGATTGTTTTCCTCGCCCTGCGCCTCGATATAAACCGAACCATCGGGAAGATTTTCGATTTTGCCCGCTATTTTATAATCCTGCGCCGCAAGCCGCGCATAATGACGGTAAGCCACTTTCTGAACCCTGCCGCTGACTTTTATACTTACTGCTTTTTCCATGATTATTTTTGGTTGTATATTGATACTTTTTTTATTTCCTTTACTAATTCTTTTTCGTTGTGATTAGGCAACATCTCGTCCAATTTCTTATGAAACGCCACCGAATGATTGAAATGTATCAAATGACACAATTCATGAAGCAAAACATAATCTATCTGCTCCTTTGTTAAAAGCATAACAAAACACGAAATCCTAATCCGTCCGTCCCGTGAACAACTACCCCATTTAGTTTTCGCAGAACCGATAGTTAAAGTTTTGTATTTCAAACCATTAAGCCTCGCCCAAAAAAGCAAACGTTCTGGAACGTAAATTTTTGCCTGCTGTTTCAAAACCTCAACGGGAACCCTCAAGTTCTTGGATTCCGGGGGCAAAGATACACTTTTTTTCTGCATTGAGGTTATCCAAGCGCAATTTAATGCAATAAAATTTTCAATATCAGACTTTCTTGCCCTCAGCGGACAAGTCGCCGTAACCTGACCACCTGGATGAACGATAATTCTCATGCTTTTGGAAACGGAGTATTTTTTTACCGTAACCGCTATGCCGCTGATAGTTATAGTGTATTTTTGCATTTGTCAAATTCCAAAAAAATCTTTTGCAAAGTTAAATTATTTTTTTTATAAGCAAAATAGTTATTACCTTTGCCGAACGAAATTTTTAAAATATTTAAGATATAAAAGATGGAAATAGCCGTAAGGATAGCACAACTTTTGGTCAGTTTGAGTCTGCTCGTAATCTGTCATGAGTTCGGACACTTTATAACCGCCAAATTGTTTAAATGCAGGGTTGAAAAATTTTATTTGTTTTTTGACCCGTGGTTTTCGCTTTTTAAGTTCAAGAAAGGCGAAACCGAATACGGAGTAGGTTGGTTGCCGCTCGGCGGTTATGTCAAAATCACCGGAATGGTAGACGAAAGCCTTGATACTGCGGGGCTTAGCAGCACACCTCAACCGTGGGAATTTCGTTCAAAACCGGCTTGGCAACGCCTTATAATAATGTTGGCGGGAGTTTTTGTCAATTTTATTTTGGCAATGTTTATTTACGCCATGGTTGCTTATAGTTGGGGAAGTCAGTATCTGCCGACTGAAAACATCAAATACGGTATCGCCGTTGATAGTTTAGGACAGAGCATAGGTCTTAAAGATGGTGATATGATAAAACTCGTAAATGGTGAAAAATGTACTGATTACAACAAAATACTCGGTCTTTTGCTGCTCAACGATCCTAAATCATTGACAGTGGCCCGTAACGGCAAAGATACGACTCTTTATTTAACGGACGAACATATTGCCGGTATTTTACAAGCGGAAACATCGTTTATGACACCGAGATTTCCGTTTCAAATAAAAGAGTTTGCCGAAAATTCTCCCGCGCAAAAAGCTGGTTTTCAAGTAGATGACAAGATAAAAAAAATTAACGGAAAGGAATGTGAATTTTTTACCGATGTTAAGAAATTTCTTGAGGCTAATGCCGGTAAAACTGCGGATTTCAGCGTTTTAAGAGGTGAAGAAACATTAACGATAACAATGCAAATTCCTCAAGACGGACTTCTAAAAGTTATCAACAAAAATCCGGGAGATTTCTTTGAATTTGAAACCGTTCAATACGGATTTTTTGAATCGTTCCCTGTGGGAATTAAACGTGGTTTCGACAAAATCGGTGAATACTTAAAACAATGGAAACTTATTTTCAATCCTGATACTCAAGCATATAAAAGCGTTGGAAGTTTTATTTCAATGGCTAAAATTTTCCCGGGCAGTTGGGATTGGTATGCGTTCTGGAATTTAACGGCATTATTTTCGATAATGTTAGCAGTCTTAAACGTTTTCCCGATTCCGGGTCTTGACGGCGGACACGCTTTGTTTACCGTTGTTGAAATGATAACGGGCAAACAACCTTCTTTAAAATTCCAAGAAACAGCGCAAAAAATAGGCATGATTATCTTATTGGCAATCATGGTGTTTGCAATCGGAAACGATTTTATAAGACACGTTTTTAATTAGAATCTTATTCTGATAATCAGATATAAAAAAAAGTTTTTACCAAATCTCACTTTTAGTGGCAAATTTGGTAAAAACTTTTTTTGTTATGACAAGAGGATAAAATTGAAATACACAATTTTCTTGTGTTAAAAATTATATCACCGCCTCCAAAATTCTTTTTCCGTCGTACTCTATCCATTCCGGGTCTTCTTTGACAACCTTGTTTTTGAGGAACGAGAATGTGATGAGATAGCCGGTGTCAAGGCCGCGCTGCGAGAGATAGTTAGCGAGTTGAACCTTGCCCTCGGTTTCGTATTTCGAGCCGCGCCAAATTTTGAGTTCCACGATGTATTCCTTGCGGTTGTAATTGACAATCAAGTCCATACGACCGCCGTTCTTGGTCTGCGGCTCAAAGTAACAGAAGCCCGTGCCGTTGATAATCGGCTTGATGAAACACAGGAACAGCAAACGTCCGTGGTATTCAAGGAACTTTTGGTCGCGGTCGCAGTAACGGTCTGACATTATCTCCTTGAAACGGCCGATTACCATCTCCATATTAAGTTCGCCATTCTGAATGTAATCAAAAGAAATGTCATTTTCCTGACTTCCGGAAGCACTACTGCGAATATATTCATTAACAAAATACGCATTGAACGCCTCCTCAAAAATCAAATTGTGAATATCCACACAACTGTCTTCACCCTCTTTCACATACGAAAACATCACCGCTATTTTGACCACAGGGTCAATCAACGACATAGAAAATTTGCGGCCATTGATAATAATGTCGTACATTAACTGATGAAGTCCGTTGTAAAGTTGCAGATTTTTGGAAATGTCGTCCAAAAGTGTAAAGTCACTGTCTTTCAGAATGTTTTTTACGGCCTTCAAAACGCTCTCTTTGGTCCAAACCTTACCGAGCCTTTCATCAATCTCCTTGCAAATACGACTCACAAGCACGGGATAGCCCGATGTATATTTGTAAATCTCATTGGAAATCTCATTGATGTCAAACCCGAAATGATAATCATTCTCATAATCAATAAGCATAGTACTGATTTCCTGCGGGTTGAAGGTCATATCGAGTTTGTAGTCGGCGGCAACATTCCACGGAGAATTGTACTGATGCTGTTCCTCGGGACGGATTTTGAGTTTAAGATTTTTGACATCGTAAACACCTGCAAGAACTACAGACCAAAATGTTGAGTTATCGCCAAATTTGTCCCTGTCAATATACTTCTTGCGCAACATAGCAAGAAAGTTAAGAAACAGTTGATTGTCAAGGCTTTTATCTATTTCGTCAATTAACAATACAACACCCTTGGATTCCGATTTGCAAAACTCGGATATTTTGTCCGACAAAGTTTTAATATCGGGATTATCAATCTGTTGGGCATCCGTCCAAAATTTTTCGTTCTTTTCGCTTTTGGTAGTAATTGACGTGAACGCACCAGCCATATATCTGCAAAAAGTCTTGTAAAACGACTCCGAGTTTGCCCAATCTTTTTCTTCCGTATCCTCAAAACTGATTGAAACAACCAAATATCTGTCGTTCAAGTTGGTATATATCCATTTTAACGCAGAAGTTTTCCCAAACTGACGCGCACGGGTGATGGTGAAGTATTTTCTCTTGTCAATAAGACCTTCAAATACCTTCATCTTCGCCGTAACGTCCACCATATAGTGCCGCTTCGGGTCGCAAGTAACTGATGTGTTGAATTCTTTCGCCATAATCTGCACTGTTTTTTATCAAATGCAAAAGTAACAAATTTTCTTTAATTCCAAAATGTAATTTCCAAAACGCCGGCTATAAAAATATTTTGTAAATTCCTCAAAAATTATCACCTTTGCAGAAAATAAAAAGACATGAAAAACTTGAAATATTTTCTGATATTATTTTTGACGGTTTCCGTTTTTTTAGGCTGCAAGGACAGCGGAATATTGTCGCTAATGCCTCAAAGTACAGGCAAATGTGGCGAAGTCGTTGTCGTTATGAAAGAAAACGCTTGGCAGGGTAAAATCGGCGATACGGTTTCTTCATGGCTCAGACAAGAGGTGCTGATTCTTCCGCAATACGAACCGACATTAAAAGTAATTTACGTTAAACCGCAGGCTTATAGTCAGTTGTTTCAAAAAACGCGAAACGTTATTTTCACTGACATTAACCCTGAAAACAAAAAAACGGAAATCAAAATCGAAACCGATAAATTTGCCTCACCGCAGATTTACATCACCGTTAAAACCGATTCTGACAGTTCGTTTCTTAAAACTTGGTACAAAATTGAGCAATATCTTCTTGATACAATCGTAAAATCCGAACAATCAAGACTTTTAACAGGTTTTCAACGTACACACAACATTTACACGGAAGATGCGCTGAAAAAAGGTCATAATATTGACATTTTGATACCGGCAGCAGGTTTTACATTAGACGTTGATTCAACAAATTTTGTATGGATTAGCAAAGAAACAAATTCTTCAAGTCAGGGACTTTTGTTTTTTGACTTTGAATACAACGGACCGAAAGATTTCGATATGCAAAATTTAGTCAGAAGAATGGACAGCGTCTTGTGTCTGAACGTTCCCGGTCCGGCGCAAGGCTCGTACATGGCTATCGAAAAAAGAGTTCCGCCGATGAAAAAAGAATTTGCAAGAAATGGAAATTATGTATGCGAACTCAGAGGACTTTGGGAAACCGAAGGCGATTTTATGGGCGGTCCTTTTGTTTCGCAATCCATGGTTGATACTATAAACAACCGATTAATAACCGCTTTTTCGTATGTTTACGGCGGGAAAAAAGACAAAAAAATCATGCTTTGGCAGTTAGAAGCATTAATGTCCACTTTTAAAATTGGTTACGATGCAAAAAATACGGCTGACTAAACAGTTCCATTTTGAGGCTGCTCATTGTTTGGACAATTATGACGGAAAATGCAGCCGACTTCACGGTCATAGTTATAAACTTTTTGTAACCGTAAGCGGCTATCCAGAACAAGACGAAAACTCCCCGAAACTCGGAATGGTTATGGATTTCGGATTGTTAAAAAAAATCGTTAACGAAGAAATCGTTGAAAAATTTGATCATTCGGTTGTCGTTAATAAAAAAAATCCGTATGTTTTTGACGGAAATATCCCAATGTTTTCATCGGTTATAAAATTTCCGTTTCAACCCACGTGCGAGAATATGCTCATATTTTTTGCAGAAAAAATTAAAAACCGTTTGCCGCAAAATGTTAAATTAGAAGAGCTAAAACTTTACGAAACGGCAGACTCCTTCGCTCAATGGTTAGCTACGGATAACTAAAAAATAAAGAAAGAATTTTAAAGGCAGTCAATTAGTTGATTGCCTTTAATTTTTTCCATTGTCTCCTTAAAAGAAAAACTGCAAGTATCGTACTCATAACATCTGAAAACGGCATTGAATACCAAACACCGTTAAGAGAGAAAAATCCGGGCAAAACCAGCAATGCCGGCAACAAAAACAAAAGCTGTCGCGTAGTTGATAATATTGCCGCCGTTAAAGCCTTGCCGATACTCTGAAAAAAGTTTGATGTCACCATCTGAAAACCTACAATCGGAAAAGCTACAATTATAATCCGCATAGCGTTTGCCGAAATGTCAATCATATTGTCATCATCGGTAAAAATAGAACAAATGGCATGCGGAAAAAGTTCACATATAGCAAAAGCAAAAATCATTACAACTGTCGCATAAAGGACCGCTTTTTTGAAAACTTCCCTGACTCTGTCATATTTTTTAGCACCGAAATTATAACCCGCAATCGGCTGCATTCCCTGATTAAGACCGAGGACTAACATTGCAAACAACATCAACATTTTATTAACTATACCGTATGCGCCAATAGCATAATCACCACCGTAAATTTTAAGTTGATTATTGATGATTATAACAACCAAACAAGCACAAATATTCATCATAAAAGGACTTAAACCAACTGATACAATGCCTTTTACGATGTCAGCTTTGAGTCTTAAGAATTTGGAATGAAAACTAATATATTTCTCTTTGTCAGCAAAATGACGGATTAGAATCATAAGACCAAAACTTTGCGCAATAACAGTTGCAAGAGCAGCACCTCTGATTCCGAGTTCAAAAACAAAAATAAAAAGCGGACACAACATAATGTTCACCACAACCGACAACATTGTTATCATCATCGCTTTTTGCGGAAAACCGCTACTCCTTAATGCACACAAAAGACCGAAATACAAATGCGTTATAACATTACCAAAAAGTATTACTTCCATAAAATCCCTTGCATACGAAATAGTGTCATCACTTGCGCCGAAAAGCACGAGAATTTTATCCATAAACAAAAGACCTGTAAGCATTACCAAAAGTCCGATAACGATGTTCATAACAACAACGTTTCCAAGTACGTGATTAGCACCGTCTTTGTCTTTTTGACCGAGTTTTATGGAAATTAACGTTCCACCGCCGGCACCGACAAGTGCACCGAAAGCCGTGGCAAGATTCATAAGCGGGAGTGTGATTCCGAAACCTGCAATCGCTAAAGGCTCTACGCCTCGCCCGATAAAAATGCCATCAACAACATTATAAATGCTTGAAACCATTTGGGCGGCAATAGAGGGAAGTGCGTAACTGATAAGTAATTTGCCTATTTCAGCAGTCCCCATTTCGTTAGGGGCATTATTTTTTGTAGACATTTTTTTCCTTGTTTTGCGCAAAATTACGGCATATAATTTTTATGTCAAAATATTTACTGTAAAGAAAATTTTAAAGTTTTTCAAGGCTAATTTTTAAACGGCTTTTTGCTTTCGTAGAAAAAAAGAATTATCTTTGCCGCTTGAAAAATAACGTTAAAAAAAATGCAATCAAATACTACGATAGCAGCAATTTGTACGGGAGTAGGCGGCGCAATAGCCGTTTTAAGAATTTCCGGCGAAAATACTTTAAATATAGTTTCAAAAGTTTTTAAACCTTTAAAAAAAGACTTTTCATTAAAAGATGCTCAAGCAAACCGCATTTACAACGGTTTTATTATAGACGGTGAAACAGAAATCGACCGTGTGGTTTTGACCATTTACCGTGCACCGCACTCGTACACCGGAGAAGACGTTGTAGAAATATCTTGTCATGCAAGCAGTTACATTCAAAAAGAAATTCTTTCGGTTCTGCTGAAAAACGGTGCTGAATTAGCACAACGCGGAGAATTTACGCGCCGTGCGTTTCAAAACAAGAAAATGGATCTCTCTCAGGCTGAGGCTGTTGCCGACTTGATTGCGTCAAAATCCAAAGCCGAGCATGACATTGCCGTCAATCAAATGCGCGGCGGAATAACTTCAGAAATCAAAAGATTGAGAGATTTGTTGCTGAAGTTTACTTCGTTGATGGAATTGGAACTTGATTTCTCAGAAGAAGATGTTGAGTTTGCCGATCGTAGTCAATTAAGAAATATTTTAACAGAAACCCAAAATTATTTAAATCGTCTTGTTGGTTCGTTTAAATATGGTAACGCTATCAAAAACGGCATTCCGATTGCGATTTGCGGTGAGCCTAATGCAGGCAAATCAACGCTTTTGAATGCGCTTTTGAATGATGAGCGTGCAATAGTTTCGGACATTCCCGGCACAACGCGCGACGTTTTGGAAGATTTTTTGAATCTTAACGGTGTAACTTACAGACTAATAGACACAGCCGGAATACGTCAGACCGATGACAAAATCGAAAAACTCGGCATTGACCGCGCCAAAAATGCAATTTCAAAGGCAGAAATAGTTTTAATAGTTTTGAATCCTGCGGGCGACATTTATAAGCAATTTACAGAAATTATTCCGGAGGATTTTCCGCGAGAGAAAATCATTGCCGTTATCAACAAATCAGATATTTATAAAAATGCTGACGTTTCTGCTTTGCCATCGGAAATAAGTATCGTAAAAATTTCTGCAAAACAAAAAACAAACTTGGACGAACTTTTTTCCAAAATTTCTGCTCTTAGTTTTTCGGATTTCTCACAAGACGAGGTTATCTTGACGAATGTCCGTCATTTTACGATATTTTCAGAAGCTTTGGAGTCTGTAAAACGTGCTGAAACAGCTTTAAATTCAGGTCTTTCCGGTGAATTTGTTTCTCAGGACATTAGAGAGGCTCTAAGAGCTTTTGCCGAAATCACCGGCGATGAAATCACAACCGATGAAGTACTTGGTAACATCTTCAAAAACTTCTGCATCGGTAAATAAATGTAAAAAAGAACTATGAAAATAACATTAGAACAACCACTTTTTTTTCAAGGGCAAGGACGAAGAGAATATCAGGAAGACCGTTACAAAATTTCAGAAAGCTGTCGTTATTTCATAGTTTGCGACGGCATGGGCGGACACCAAGACGGCGATATTGCTGCACAGACCGTATGCAATGCTCTTGCTACATATTTTGAAGTAAAACCGCCTGAAAATTATGTTATTACAACGGAATATTTTGATAAAGCGGTGATGTTTGCATACGACGAACTTGATAAAAATGACAGGAATCCTTTGTCGTTAAAAGGCATGGGTACGACCATGACTTGTGTATATTTCGGCGATAACGGTGCACTTATTGCCCACACCGGTGATAGTCGCATTTATCAAATCCGAGCAAAATATTATATGCCATACAATTATAAAACGTCAGTTGTATTAGAAACCAAAGATCATTCGCTTGTACAAAGACTTGTTGATAAGGGAGAAATCACAAAGGAAGAAGCCAAAAAACATCCGCAGCGTAACATCATAACAAAATGTATGACAGCCAATTCTGATCGTGATATGCCAGATTATAATAGTAAAAGTGTCATAGAAGGCGA
>Ga0256407_10005916_pt1 | contig 19223 bp, 24 predicted proteins | sample RumenRJG_04DNA_FD_193489 | JGI IMG/M metagenome (GOLD analysis project Ga0256407, IMG submission 193489) | Bovine rumen microbial communities from Lethbridge, Alberta, Canada - RJG_04 | ecosystem: Host-associated > Mammals > Digestive system > Stomach > Rumen | place: Canada: Alberta... | reverse complement strand
ACTGCCTCGCTTCTTTAACTGAAACTTTCAATTGAGGAGCAACAGCAGTACCATCAGAACCAAATTGAACGGCAAATTCAATACTCTTTACTTTGTTTCTTAAATCAGGACGCTTCTTTTTTACATCTTTAGTATCAATTCCTTCTAGTTCCTTTGAAAATACTGCTTTTGCATATGCAGCATGAGTGTCTCCAGAACCATAGAGAAATTCATCTAACAGTTTATGTTCGTTATAAACGTCTGCTCCAATCCTAGCTTCCATTGCTGCATAATCACAGCTGCAGAATAAATTACCTTTTTCTGCAATAAAACAACTTCTTGTTAATGGGTCATGAGGTAATTGTTGCATATTAGGATAAGTACAAGAAGACTCAGGAATATGCTTATATTTTGCCAAATCACTATTAGATTCTTTGCTTCCACTAGACATTCTACCACTTATAGTTCCAATAGACCTATAAATAGTATGAATTCTACCAGTCTTAGGATTAATAGCATTTATATGGCCTTGTCCAAATGAAGAGACAACTTTAGCACTTCCACTATATCCAGGGAAATAATCCTCATCCTCTTCTTCACCTTGACCAAAGAATAGTCTTAAGAATTCATCATTAATTCCGACTTGTCCTTTTAACTTTTTCTCCATAGCACTTTCCTTGTCTTCTCCAGTATCTTTATCAGTTACTCTAGTATCAAAACCAAGTAATTTTGCGACCTTAATTACTTGGTCTGAAGAAGCCCAGTTAATACAAACTTGTGGTTCTAAATTAAAGCCTGTAAATAAATCTCCTTGATAATCTATCTTTGTGAAGTGTTTCTTTAAGACAGGAGTTCTCATAATAAAATCATTTAGCTCTTTTATAGAAGCTTCAAGATTCTTTTTATCTTTTTCCATTTTGAATTGCCACCTAGAAACATCTAATTTAATTCCACACCATTCAAGGTAGGCAACAACAGGAACAAAGTCACATTCAATCTTAGACCCTATATAAGAGTTAGGAATCTTAACTAAATCTTTTAATTGAGAATCCATTATATCTTCAAGATATACAACATCACCAGCAGCATACTGAATAACTTTAGTATCTAAGCCTCTCCAAATAATTTCACCTCTAGTAGTTTTATCTATATCAATACCCAATCTATTATAGGCAATAGCTTTTAGAGAATAGCTTAATTTATAAGTTAGTTTACCCTTTTTATCAATATGTTCAAGATAAGGATAAGTACAACCTCTCTCTTTATACTCTTCTGGAGTTAAAGATAAACCAGAAGAATATCCTAGGTGCAAAAATTGCTCTACAACCATAGTATCATAAATTCTACGAGGTTTAATATCGTAGTTATATAGAAATTGTAAATCAAATTTTGCATTCTGAAGTATTAAGGGCTTTGATTCTAATAGTTTTTTATACTCTACAATGCTTATGCATGTGCAATCAACAACTATTTGAATTCCCGCTGCTCTATTACCAAATTGAGCACACAGTAAATCACAAATATGTGGGTCTTTACCAGAAGTTTCAGTATCAAATTGAATTACTTTCCAATTATTCATTATCTCTAAAGATTTATTTACAGAGATAATTTCATAATCTGGATTTTCAAATAATTCAGTATTTAAAGAGACTAAATATATCATTATCTATATGCAATTAAGTCTTTAAAATCTAAGATATATTTATATTTTTCAAAGAATTTATTGCCTATAATACCATGTAGCTTTATACCGCTTTCAGCTTCAATAGCTCCAAAAGCTCCAGATAAATCAACTGCACCAAATTCTTCACTGAAATTCTGGTCTTTATAACCAATTTCAATCAAATAATGATGAGTTTCAATTCCACTTCCTTCTACACCGAAGGTACTTGAAGAAGAATTCAAATCTTTAGCCTCTATACTATTGATAACATCTCTATTAATATAGGAAATATTGCTTCCAGTATCCAATAAGAAATGTAGCTTTTTATCTCCTTGATAGAATGTTACAATAGGCAACTCTGTTAAATCCAGTCCTTCCTTGAAAGATATTTTAGTTTTTTCTTTTTGCTTACTCTTATATAAATGGTGCCATTGCATAGTAAAAATTCCCATTATAAGTAAGCAAATCACACTAATTATTATTATTTCTATCATTTTCCAGTACTCCCAAATCCTCCTAACCCTCTATCAGTATTAGAGAGTTCTTCCCTACTTGAAACCTCTTTCCACTTAATTTTAGGAACCTCATTAAATACAAGCTGTGCTATTCTGTCTCCATCTTTAATTTCAACTATTTCACCTCCAAGGTTTACTAGCATTACTCCAATAAAACCACGATAGTCTGAATCAATAGTTCCAGGAGTATTTAATACTGTAATTCCCTTCTTAAGTGCAAGACCGCTGCGAGGCCTAACTTGAGCCTCATATCCCTCTGGTACTTCTATATATAGTCCAGTATTAATAAGTTTTCTTTCACCGGGCCATATCATTATACTTTCAGAACCATCAAGATATGCTCTCAAATCTAATCCAGCAGCACCTTCTGTTTCATAGGCAGGAAGTGGATTGTTAGATTGATTATAAATTTTTACATTTATTGGTATCTTTGCTAAAACTTTCATTTTTCAAATATAAAGTACAATGACATATATTATTTTCTCTGTATTCCTTACAAGGACAAGTTCTCTCTTCTACAGTTTTTCCAGGATTGTCACAAGGACATTCACCATTATTAAGCTCTATTCTTTTCAATATGGCATTGACAATTTTATCATTAGGATTTAACTCCCAACCTTCTTTTCTAAGAATCTTTATCATTTTCTTTCCAAAATTTATCTGTAGTATCATACCATACATGAAAATCAGCATCTAATTTTTTCATACTAGATCCTCTAGTATAGAAACGTTGATTAGTAGTGGGGCTACTTAATGGACCACACTCTTCTATATAAGGACCAGTCTTAATATAATCAAATACTTGACATATAGGTCTATCCATAGAAGGACGAAAGCTAAGTCCAGTATACCAAGCAGTCTTTAAATGGTGATTCTTCCGAACATGCTGTGCAAGAGTATGTAAATAAGGAATATCATTGTCTCCTCCTAAGAAACATACACAAGTAACTCCAGAGTTAGATTCAATAATCTTATCTAATATCTGAGTTGTAAGAATTGTCCCTATGTCTTCTTGTAAATAAGAAGAGTGGCAGCCCTTACATCTGTGAGGACAGCCACTCAAATTTATACAAAGAGATATTTCATCAGGTACTTCGCTAAAGGTGACTTTAAAGTCCACAAACTTCATATGCCCTTTCTGTGTACTCTGAAATACTATTAATCCCAGTGATATACTCGCCTTCTGGACATACTCTCCTATCATTCTGGAAGTATGCCATGAGTTTTAATGCATACTTTACAGCCTCTTCCATGTCCTGTGCAGTGATATATATAGGAGAACCATTATCTATGGTCCAAATGCAACACATAGGTTCTTTCTCTTCTTTTATCTTCTTAGTTTTATAGTATACCCTGTAAATACTCACAGGATGTACTAATGTATAATCAAATTCCTTTTTCATATTTATATTTTTATTTCTGAATGTTTTGAATAAACTCTAGTTAATGCTTCCTTATACCTTTCCTTATCAAAGAACTTAATAGGTCTAAGAAAACCGATGACTCTAGTCCACCAAGTAATATGAGTACTTCCACATTTAGGACACTTCTTTATAGGAGTTTTACTAATATAATGGCAATCATCGCATTCACTATTAGGAATATTAAAAGTAAAATAGGATGTCCCATTAGCAATAGCAAAATCTATAAGTTTAAGATATTGTTCTTTACTGAGATGCTCCTCTAAGTTACAGTGGAGACCCACTCCGCCATCAAGCAATTCTGTGAATTCCCTCCCGTGCAATTTGAATTTGTCAAGTACAGAGGTGTTTTCATCGCTTGCAATGTAGAAATAAGAATTATATAAATTCCTGTCTGAGGGCGTCCAATATCCATCAGAAGAATCCCACTTGTAGTTTTTACTAGACAATCCTTCTGCTGGTACAAGCTCGGTATTGAACTGGAAGTCTTTTGTGGAATGGAGTTTATTTTGTTCTGAAATAGTTCCTGTAATAAGTCTGCAGAATTCTTTATATTCTTCATTATAATTACATTTAATTCCTAAAAATTCAGCTGCTTCATTAAGACCATTAATACCTATAGTGCTGAAGAGCTTATGCATACTAATATACCCAGCAGTAGAAGCATTAAGCATCCCAGCATCTTCAACCTCATAGAGAAGCGTCTTGTAGGCAATGTGATACTTGTAGACTCTTTCAAGAATGTCTACAAGGTACTCATGTAAGTCAGCAAAAGACTCTTTTGCTTTTTCTTGAGTCCAGTCACCCTTATTTAACTTCATCATCATGTTGCTCCAATCTTGAACAATTCTGTTAAGGTTGAGGGTAATTACATTGGCACTACCAGTCTGAACTCCAGTAAGACCATTAGTAAATGAGAATACATTTTCTGCAATCTCATTTCTAAGTCTACAGCAAGAAGCTAAAGCATTGGGATTATCAGAAATATAAGTAAAGAATGAATGTCCTTTACTATACATCTCTGCAGTAAACTCTTTCCATTCTTTATCTTTGATATCTCCATTTTCACTAAGTAGAGCAACTGTTTCGCGTTATGTTCCATATAGGGCGTTAATCTATATGCGTTCTCTTATGAACTGCTGCATGTCACCATGCAGAGCAGACTATATCACAACCCTCTAAGGGGTCCCTCCCATTTCCACCCACTTGGGTGTACTTCCTTTCGGAATAGTCGTTGAACTTTATTAAATATAGATAAATGTGTAGTCGTGATACTTTCTGTTTGCTACAATAGCCTTTTTAAGGCCCTCTATGCAAGCATGATTTCCTATCCAATTAATAGTCTGTAACATAGACGGAAATACAGTATCTGTTTCAACACATTTAATTCTTTTTGGATATGTTTTACCTGTCATTGTATTACCCAAAATCCTATACCCATGTAATTCATTTTCAGATTGAGTACACCATTCTAAATTTTCTACTCTATTATCTGCTTTGTTACCATTTATATGATTAATAAATGGCTTGTTTTCGGGGTTGGGTATGAATTCCTGTGCTACCAGTCTGTGGCACATATAACGCTTTTTAATTGCGTCCTTCATTAATACAATTCTCTGGTATCCTTCAACTATTGTTTCAGTCAGAAGGGGTTTTCCTGGATAAAGTCTAGTTCCAGAATTCTTATATTTTATAGTTCTGTCTAAACTTCTGAAATTTCCGAGGCTACTAACTTGAAAATAGCCTTCATAACCAGTAATATCTTTCCAAATTTCCATATTTAATCTTAGCTGCTAATTGTCTGATACAAAGATAAGAAAAATTTCTTACATTTCCAAATCTTTACACCAGATATTTCAGCAATTAAGGAGGTTTTCATAACAAATTTCTTTGTTATGCCGCCGAGTTGACGGGGAAGGTTAATAAAGTTTTAGTTCTTTCATTATTAAACCATTCCATGAAGTCATGCTGTAGCCAATTTACTCTCTCCCATTTAGGCTGAGTGCCATCTGGGAAATAGAATTCATCAAACAGTGCATGCCAATAGTTTGAATCATAATATGAAATATTGGTAACAAAAATATTCACATAGAGTCGTTAATTCTATGCAGTTCTCTTATGAACTTCTATGTGTTTCCACATAGTTTAGACTATATCATTATACCTTTCGGTATACCCACCGCTTCCATCTACTTAGATGTACTCTCTTGCGAGATAGTCGTTGAACCTTTCTATTACTAGACTTGGCTGCTGATTGCCATAGGATTTCTCCCTTAGGGTTCCAGCAATTCAATGGGTTTTAAGTCCGCCTACTATTTTAACGGACTCTGATAACTTCTATTACCGGCTGGCTGGTTGACACCATAGACCACCTGCTGATAGGCTTGATGTATTGCATCTACAACCTTCCTTTGGGGATGAGAAGATGCTTCTACTCTATAGGCTACTTCATGATAGAAAGGACCAAAATCTTTTACACAGAAGTAATCAAGGAAGTTAAAGAACTCTCCAAATGCTACAGCCCCCTTACATTGGGCTGACAAAAGGAATGTCAAATTGACAAGCTGTCCACAGAAACTACTAAGGTTCTTTGGAGCAACTGTACCCAATCCATCCATTCCTTTAGTTCCTTCAACAAGTAAGGGATAAAGAGAGACTGCTTCACAATAGTTCTTTACAGCTGGAGAAGAGGCTTCATCATGAGCATATATAATATGATGCTCAAGATCTTTTACATACTGACTAGCTACTTCTGGAAACTGCTTCTCCAGTTGTTTAGTCATTCTGTATCTTTGAATTTGCCTATTGATAGTCTTATATACCTCTCCATCAATATTGGCCACATTCTTAATTGAAACATTTGCATTAGCATCTGTTTCTGACGAAGTGGCAGCATTTTCTGAAGATTCCATATAATTATCTATCCAGTCAACTCTTTCCTTTACAAACCTAAGCTCTTTATGCTTTTCTCTATAAGAGTGGTAGGATAAAGCTACGTCCCATTCCCCTGCTGCTATTATACTCTTAACAACACAGTCCTGAATATCCTCAATATCAATGACATCACCATCAATATTAGACATTCTCATTTCGACAGTTTCATGTACAATAGTGTTAACAAGGTCAGGCACATCTTTCTTACTAGCCTTAAATGCTTTCTCTACAGCAGCATCAATCTTTTCCCACTTGAAGTCTTCAAGCGAACCATTTCTTTTCTTTACCTTAGTCATATTGCAATTCTAACCATTTCATTATATTATTGTCTCCCTCACGCTCAATTCCTATAGGCACAGAAGGTCTATATGATAGATAGAAAGCTAGTTCTTTTCCTATTTCTTCTGGGTCTCTAAGTTTAAGGGGGGTAGTATTACCCACAACAATTGTACCAACAGAAGTAGTCTTTGGAAATAGCCAAACCAGTGGAGTTAGAGTAGATTTATTTACTACAATAAATCTATAATCTGCCAATTTAAAATCCTTGAAATAGGGGTCCCTATTAAGATTATTTCTTATAATTCTCCAATAAAGTCTAGCCTGTATTTGTCTTATGTTCCAACTAAGTCGTTAATTTAGTTGCGCTAAAAGCGGCTGCATATTACTATGCAGAGCGGACTATATCATCACCCTATGTCTAGGGGCCTCGCGCTTCCATTCACTTGAATGTACTCTACTCGATTCAGCACTAGCTGTCTTTCGATAGTCTCTGCACCTTCCTCCTCCCGGAGGCTTGGCTCATGATTGTCCTATAAGGATGTTCCATGAATTCACGAGGTTTGTTATTATTGCAGATTACTCTGCCGGATTACCAAGTTGTAAGTATTTATTATATTTTCGTTCTAAATAAATTGTAGCATCTGTATATAAGTAGTCAAGAATTTTTTTACAAACCCTCCTTCCGCACCAAGAGATAGCTTTTGCAAAGGAAGTTCCTCTATCTCTCAACTTGGTTTTTACTACTCCTGTATTGTTACAAATAATTTCTTGAATTTTTAAAATTACAGACTCTTTCCCTACAAAGTTTAATTGATATTGTTTGCCCCTAACTCTATCTTTTCTTGAAGTAATAGATATACAACCATCTCCATCAAAGTATCCCCGTATAAAATGAGAATAATATTTTTCTTCTATATTTGGAAACTCTAATAAATATGTTTTTCCTTGCACACACCCTAATTTAGCTAAGCTTTCACTAAATTTAAGGGAGCAAATATTGAGTTCACTATATTTACCCAACTTGCCGTTAGCAGTATTTTTATTAACTTCATAGATAGGAGTATCTGTCTTTAGAAAGATTTTTAATTTCTCTAATAAGCCAGAATCCTCTTGTTGAATTCTAATTGCTACACAAGACTTTGTTTCATGGTTATATCCATCTGCCATAATAAAGCCTAACCAATAGGCTTTCTCTTGACTATCTATGCATGAAAAAGCATCATTATCCAAAGAATATTTTTTATTAGATTCTGATAATTTATATCTATATCTTTTCATATCCCTTGTTGTGGATACTCCTAAATCGTGTAGCTTCTTTCTAAGGGCCATGTATCCTTTAGTGTTTTGTGCTATCTTAGCTATATCGGCTAAACTATTACCCTCCAGATAAAGCCTTTTAATTTCTTCGTCTGTAATTTTAAATTCTTTCTTATTCATCTCTCTTGTTTTTACAAATATAGTAGTAAATACTTATAATTCCAAGAGTGTGCTATATTTTATTTATGATTATATAATAATATATCTTAATAATCCCATTGAACAAAAGACTTATAGAAATCCCACTCAGTATGAGAAGATGTCTTTAAATCTATAGGATAGATTGTCTTCTCTGGATGGTTTACTAAAAGTAAATCACTCATACATCTATAATCTATATTATTTAAAGTAGCCTTAAACTTTAATTGATATAAATGTTCAATAGAATCATCAAATGGGTTATCAGGAGCAAAATACCTTTGTGTTGCAGGAGACTCTCTAAGAGCTCTTACAGCAGTTAACACTTCATTATAAGTATCACTACTTAGAACTACTTTATCTTCCGCAAGAAATAAAAGATTATAATATTCTTCTCCCTTTTCTTTAATAACTTTAGCTCTAGTTTCTGGCTTCCAATTATTCTGATAGTTATAATTAGCTGCTCTTTCAACAATCTCAATGTCAGATATACTACTTAAAGTTCTATGAGTAACATGGAACTCTTTAAAGCAATCTTTGACAATTTTAATAATTGTATCTGGGACTTCTGGGAAATCTGCTACAAAGAATCTTTCATTAAACTCTTCTTGTCCTCCAGTAATAAGGGCATCTACTGCACTTCCAAAAGTTAAAGATGGAGTATCTTTCTTATCATATAAAGACTCAAGACAATTAAATCCTCCTCTCTCATATGTGGCTAATGCAGAATAACTAAGTGCTGGGTCTTCTCTGTATACAGATTCTGGCACATCCCAACTAATATCCTTCAAAGATTTTTCTCTCATTATTAATTTTCCTCCTCATTTTCATCTTCATCTTCATCTTCATCATCTTCAAAATTACCTCCAAGCTCCTCTTCATAGGGAGGATAAATAAGATAGTAGTAATCTTCACATGCCATAGCAAGCTCAGCTAACTTATCAGCATCTAAAGTTTTATATTTTACATTATGTAATTTATACCTTTTCCAAGCTGATAAAGTTAAATCCTTTAAAGACTCCCAATCTCTATTGTTATAGAACTTATAGGCATAAGGGATATCTGATTTTGGCAAAGCGGGGATTAGATCTTTAATTATTTGTAGTAGACTCGGCATAATCCTCAATAATTTTTAAAGCTTGAAGCATTTGTCTTTTTGTATAAATCTCAAAGAAAATAGACCTTTTGCCCTCCTTTAAAAATTTATCATCAAGAAACTTTCTAAACATCTTCTTCTTTATGTAAAACACATCATTCTCAAATCCTTTAACTTCAATCCAAACATCTATATTATTTTTTATAAAATGAAAATCTGGAGTATACCGTATGCCTACGACTTTATCAGATTTTAATACAAGAATCTTTGGAGTATTAGTACCAGGATTTTGAAGTTCATTCCGTTTTTGTTGCTGTTTATCAGTTTCTTGGTCATAAAAAGGAGTTATAGGGGTAAATCCATCCCAAAGAGTAAAGGTGTACTTTTCATACTCTGGTGTAATTCCGTTATTCACAAGAGTTCTATAAATCATCTTTTCTGTTTGAGATTTAAATGTAATTCCCTTTATCTTTGAAGCAGTAGCATTTCTAATTTTTTTATTTGCAGCTAGAAAACACTTCTCAATTGCAGTAAGGGAATTCATTATACCATACAATACTTTCATTATATTGATTCTTAAGATATTTATTTACCTCATAAAATACATTAGAGGGCATTACTTGATTATTTCGTGCATAAAAAGCAGGATGATTTTCTTTTAATATATAGTTATACTTTTTATTTATATAGGGTTCAAATGTTTGAGCCTGCTTTCCAAATAGCACGAAAATATAACTCCCATTATTTGATATTTTCTTTATAAACTGTGAAATAAAGGGTCTCCACAATTGAGTGTGAGACCCTATTTTATTTATTTCTACAGTTAAAGCTGAATTGAGCATTAGAATACCTTGATTAGCCCAACTCTCTAAAGTTATATCAAATTCTATAGGATAATTATGAGGTATAGAATAGTCTATAGCTGCCTCTTTGATGACTTTTAAAGATGGGGATAAATCTTTATCTTTAGTGGATGCCTTATTTCCAAATAGTATCCCTGTGGCTACATCCTTTTGTGGGTAAGGGTCTTGCCCTAAAAACACTACTTTGCAATTATTAAAAGTACAAAGCTTAAATGCTTTAAACACTTCCTCTTTATGAGGACAAATATATTTAGAATCAATACTATTAAGAATTCTAAATAGTACCTTGGTGTCTATAAATTTATCCCAATCTTCTAACATTACTGTCTATATTAAGGAATTTGTGACATTAAGACATCAAAATTTGCGGCCAGTGAATCATTAATTCCTTTATCAGAAGGAATCCCTGAATCTGGGAAGCTGGGCTTAATGAGGTAGTCAGAACAATCATCAATAGCTACTTTATAGACAGTAGAGTTAGTCCCTCGAGAAAGATAAAAGGCTGTTCCCTTTCTTGCAATAGATTTACATACAGGATCATCTGTGTCTGTAAATACCTTGGGGTGTAAATGTAAAGTATACTCCCTACTTCTTGCACAAAGACCACTAGATTGGTCATAAGATACCCGTGTTGTTGAAAATAGTAAAGGAGTAAAGTCTTTATCTAAAATCATCCCTTTATTCCCATAGTACTCTTCATTCTTTACTGAAGTTACTTTAGCAAGACAAGCCTCATCAGTTTTATAGCACAGATATTTCAATATAGTCTCAGCTCCTGTACATGAGGTCCTACCTAATACTATAGAAAAAGGGACTACTACAATAGTTTCATCTTCTATAACTTCAGTAAGAAATAATCGTGTGACTCTATTTTCTGCAAAAGAAGGAATAGTACAGCCTTTAGGATTAATAGTAAATCTCACCATTAGTGAATACATACTATTAAAGCTATTAACGTCTTCAAAATGTCCAAGATTCACTGTTGAATCTGCTAGGTCCATCATTAATGCTCGATAACTATTACTAAATTCCATTACGCATTAACTTTAAAGAACATGGTTTCTGCAGTATACTCAGTATAGAATGGCAAATCCCTAGGTATTAGGGGGTCACATTCATTAGCACAGAAATTAACAAATAGATTAACTATTAATGCTCCAATCATGGCTGCCATAAAAGAAGTTTGTTTATAACTACATATAGTTTCATCAGCTTCTTCATCAGAGAATAAAAACTCTCTCCTATACCTTTCCTGATTGAATACATCATCTCCAGTTATACAAAATATCTGAAGACTTTCTGCTGCTAAACGACCATCAATGAATAGACATTTCTTTTTATTTATGTCAGCTTGGTTGTCGACGTAGTCTTTCCACTTATAAAAGAATAGCTTTCTAGCTTCCATATTATCAAACCCACAAATCATAATATTTGTAGGTGAAGTGGTATCTGAAAATCTTGAATTAACAGCCGCTGTACTATAATAATCTGAGTACATAGACATAAATCGTGCAATAGAGTATGCTTTAGATTCCCCAATATCATTTCTACCATAAAGCTGTCCTGACATATTTGCAGCTTCTACAGTATCATTATCATATATAATTAATCTATAAGGAGCCAACCTTGAAAGAAGAAATGCTACATAACTTCCTATCCCTCCAACTCCCGCTAAAGTAATCGTCTTAGACTGTATGTTCTCATACCAAGCAGCTCCACTAAATCTACTAGTAGTTTCTGATACTAAGATACTTTGAGAGTTTTCTGGAATTAAATCATTAGGAACCTCCTCTCCCTCAGAAGTACTTTCTGATTCTGTAGAGTCAGTAGTAGTAGACTCTGCTTGCACATCAGAAGATTCAGATGCTATATCACTTGCTACTTCGTATACATTAGTGGCTTCTTCTGTATTCTCTGAAGGAACATCTGTGGTATCCCAAGGAAGTGGTTGAGAAGTACTAGATTCTGTAGTACCTTCATTATTATGAGCACTTTGATATTCTGATAAAGCCCTTGCTATAATGGCATCAATTTCTTCAGATACTCTAGACCCTGTCGACATAGCTGGTAAATAAATTTATATATTCATTAATATAGTAATTAGTCGGAAGTTTCTTAAGAGCTTCTATAGTCTTCTTGCAAATCTCCTCAGCAACTTCAGACTCGTCCAAAGAGGGGTCATCTACTGAATACCATATGAGATATTCAATGAAATCTATCGCCCAGTTCTTAAACAAGAAATGGTTATCTTTCTCTTCATCACCAAATCTTTTATTAAACCTCTGAGTCATATTACTGAGCAGCTTTTTCTTAGAATCTTCATCAAGTTTAGTTACAGTAACACTTCCAGTGATAAGTTGATTCACTATTTCACTTATTAACTTATCATTAACTGCGTTTTCCAAAGAAATTATATCTCTAAAACTTTTTGTTATAGAACTTGACTTAGAAAAGTCTGATTTATTATCAGGAAAATTCTTCCAATCAAACTCATAAGGAGTAGAGTAAGACTCATTCCATTTATATGCAGGAGTAGAAGGAGTAGGAGTGGATTTAGAAGTTTTAGCTTCCTTAATTTCTTCAAGCCTATCTGCCACCTCTTTAAACTCAGTTTTTGGATCTCTCTCAAATATAACATCTAGATTGAAGTACTCTATTTCTTCTCCTTCTACCACCTCCTTCTCAGAGGGCTTAACTGTACCATCAAAACTTTCATAAGAGAATTCTTTGGTAGTAGTATACTTTACCTTTCTGGTTATAGCTGCTGTATAAGAACCCTCATTATTAACTATAAGAGAAACAAAATGATTTCTCTCAGAACCTTCCTCTTTAAGGGTAGCGGTATCAGTACCACTAAAGAAGGTTGCCATATTATTATGAGAATGTATTAGACCCATTTTACAATCGAGGAGCTCTGGATTATTAGTCATATAACTGATAACATCTGGAGACATATCAAATTCTGTGTAAGTAGTAGTTCCAATATCCATAGGAAATACATCCACACAATGAATCTCTAAGGACCCATCTTCAAAGTTTCCAGTAGGAGTATAGAATAATACCCCAGACCATTCTGTATTCCAAATTTTCTCACACAAGAATCTTATAAGCCTTTCAACTTTTTCAGGAATGATTATTTTATAAGAATCTGATTTCTTGGTGAGTGGAGTTACTGTATTTGCTGTTTCCATAAGTGAAATTAACTGTATTAAGTATTATAGTTATTATATAATCTGCGATATCCTTAGCGAGGAGATATACATCATTATTCTCTTGAGAAGAACTTTGTGAATCATCAATGACTAGCCTTATCTCTCGGCCTTTAAAGGTACAAATCTTTTCGCCAATATAGTCTCTATAATTTACGTCTGAATTTGTAAGCCGGGGAGATATAAAAGCACCATTAAGAAACTTAGCCCTTATTAGTATACCAGAATCGTACAAATCTGAGAATGTTCTTGATACCTTTCTTTCTACTATTTTCTTATTATACCATTTAATAAATAAATTACTTATTTTAGTATAATACTCTGTAGCAGACATTCCTAGAATATATCCTCCATCATAGCTAAATCTTAACATCCGACTATCAATTACGCATCTAATAAATTCTTTTAATAGCTCCTTTGGAAATGGGCCATCATGATCACATCTAGCATCAATAAAAGACCATTCTCCCACATATGCTACTGTACGGAATATAGGACGACATCCTACATTAGTATCTACATCAACAACACTTTCAAGTCTATGGTAAGGTGTTCCAGAAATAGACTCTACACACATGAATTTATCTAGTTCCAGACAGAACAGTCTCCAAAGGTCCTCATCAAAATCTACAGCTAAAGAGCATATAGTTCTATTAATAGGGCCACTTCCAGTACAAGGAGTTTGGAATTCTTGGAAATTCCATGTGGGGATATCACAAATATGACTATGCATATAATTCCATCTAAAATGTAACAAAGGATATTCTGCTCTATTTAGTGTAAACTTTCCTATAATTTTCCCCTGCAAATCAAAAACTACTTTTGCATAAAGTTCATTTACCTCAATAGATTTATCATATTCATTAGTAATTGTTACATGAGGAAAATGTACAAGAATAAATTTATTATTAGGTGCTGTGTAAGATGCTATGAAGTTACTAATCCTAGAAGCCTTTGAATCTTTTGGGAGTTTCTCCTCTACTTCTTCTAAAGTAGGAAATCCTTGCATGTCTACCCTATCTTCCCCGAAGAATTCATTGAATATATTTAAAATCCGCAATGGTTTATCCATCGCCAGATTATACTCAGTTTCTAATGCTCCCATAATAATTAAAAATAGTGGTAGGATTTCTCCTACCACTATTGTAATTTAATAATTAATTAAGAAAATTAAACATTCCGTCAAGCTCCTCTTCAGAATAGGGGCTCTTGTTCTCCTTCTGAGAACCATCATTATCAAGAATACTGCGTACCTTATCAGCATCCTCCTTATAAAGTACCTCATCCTCCTCAAGGATGTCTATAAGTACACGGAGAGCTTCCTCAACAGGGTCCTTCTCTACAAGAGCAGCCTGAGCATCCTCAATAAGAGACATCAGCTCAGAGTTCTTGCACTGAGTAAAGTTCTTTCCATAGGTCTGACGGCAAGTATCCTGCAGGTTAAGTTCAGCAATGGTATCATAGAGAGCCTGCCTGGTCTCAGGAAGATAGGAACCACTCTTAATCTTCTTATTGGGGGTAGTGAGCATGAAAACCAGCTCATTAGTGATAACTCCCTTATAAGGAACATCATGAGGAAGAATAGCCTCATCAGTGAGCAACTCAGTATGAGAAAGTCCCTCATAGAAAGTCATGTCCTCATAATCAATGTTGTTAGCGGTGAGATCCCTCTTCAGTTCAGCAAGAGTAGTAGCTGCAGAATTGATGACATACTTGTTCTGATTCTTCGTAGAAACGATGGTAATATTACGTGCTTCCATAATTAAATTAATTAGTTTTAAATAAAGGTAAAATTATATTTTTAAATTTTTGTTTGTCTCGAAGATGATGATAGAGGTCCGAGACATCTTTCCCTCCATCAAATTTTGGTAATACGATATTATTAAATCCTGTTAATTTACTTAACTTTTCTCCGTCTATTAATCCTGCTTCATCACAGTCAAATAAAATAAATACTTGTTTATATCTTTTCTTAAGTTCATTAACAGCAGTATTACTCATTTTATAGCCTTCCCCTTGAGTAGCTAAACTAGGAATTCCAGTATTGGACCATAAACATAGTGCATCTTTTAGTGATGAACATATACAGATTTTATCTCCAGTTAGAGGAACTTTGGTCCATAAACTAATAACAGAACTATCTGTACTAGTACACCATTTAAATCCTTTTTTATTAAATGGTTGATATATTTTAATACTGACTCTTCCTTCTTTCTTTTCAATGAAGGCATATGCGTATTTATCAGCTCCAAAAGTATATTTTTTTCCTTCTTTAATTATTATTTTATGAGAGATGGGATATACATTTGCATATTTAAGCCAATCTAAAGAAACTCCATATGATTCCCAATATTCTTTATCATAGGATCTCCAGTCTCTTATTTTTACTTTTATTTGAGACTTTGATTTATCCTTTATGATTACTTTGGTACTTCCATTATTTACTTTAGTAATAATCTTTGAGGCTTTCTGATTTATGAAATCATCCCTAACTCTTTCTAAAACATCTTCGTAAGGAATATTCCACAGTTTTGAGAGGAGATTAAATAAATCTCCCCTCTCTCCTGTGGCAAAATCTACATAGCGTACTTTAATTCCATCAAATGTGTATAAACCAAATGAAGGTCTGTTATCCTCTCTTAGGGGGGAATGAATAACAGAAGGAATTTCTCGTATATTAAAGTATTTTGAAGCTATATTGATTTCACTAACTTTATCAAGTAATTCTTCAAGACTAATAGATTTTCTTCCAGAACTGAATCCCATAATTATATGTTAAAACCAACCAGTGGGTTCTGGAGTGGTATCAGGAATATCTTCAACCGGAGTAGCTTCAACTTTGTACTCCTTAATAGGCTCAGCTATGAATTCTACATTTGCATAAGCACCATTATCCTTACTTTCCTGGAGAGACTTATCAAGCCTGCTATAATCTGAAGTGCCATTGCGAAGGACCATCTGAGTGTATGCAGTCTGATACTGCTTTCCATCGTCAGTAGTCCTTACTCCAAACATAACTTTAATTTTATTATTAGGCTGATAGCTCATAATCTCCTGAAGCTCCTTAAAATCTCCTGCAAAGAGCTTGTCAATATTATCAAGCCTTGCTTCACATTCTGAAGGATTGTCAACCATTACCCACTCATTATTTACATACCTCTGAACATTAGGAATATTCAGATATACCTTAATAAAGTTAGTAAGGTCCTCTTCTCCTACATAGCAAGGACGATAACCACTATCCAAATTTGCAGGGCCGTTCTTATACTGAGGAATCTCATGATTACTAAGCTGCTCTTTAGTCACCCAAGCTGTACGACCATATTTGTCAATAACCTGAATCTTAGTGGTATCACGATTAAACCTGTACTCTTTCCTTATAAAATAAGATATCTTAGTAGTAATGTCAATGCCATTGGCCCTTTCAGCATCAGTCTTTACAATAAAATCTATGCGGGCATAAGGCACATCTTTACCATTACTATTCTGAGTACCAGTATATTCAGGAGCCTTATTAAGATTGGTATTATAAATCTTCTCAAGCTGCTCCTTAGTAGGAGTTGTTGCCAGCAGAGTTACGGGAGCTACTCCAATATAACGCTTAATTTCACTACCCTCTGTAGATACTTTACCAGAGGCAAATGCCATAAAAGAAAAATTTGTATTCATACTACAATTATTAAAATTCTACTGTTTCTGTATTTACCTCTGAGGATACTTCCTCTTCAGTTACCTCTGCCTCTGGAAGATTTCCTTCATAAGCAATGCACTGTTCTGAGGTATAACCTCCAGTCATAGTCTTAATAGGAGTTTCCCAAGCATCAATCTGATTATTGATGCCAATCAACTCAGCAGCAAGATTATGCATCTGAGCATTAATCTTTTCCCTCTTTGCTACCAATTTCTTGGTATTCTGTGCAGTCCTTTTAACTGCAGCCATTTGAAATCTGTTTAAAACCATAATTGTTAAAAAACTATTATTAAATTGTTATGCTTATCAGTAATCTTATTTATCTTTAATGTGACCATGAGCTTTTCAATCGTTGGTACTATGTACATAGTTAGCAATGCTGGGTTATCACACATTTGTACTAGACCTGGATGGTCACTTAGCCCTTCTGTGTCACATAGATGCTTAAATAAAATTACTGCATCTTCAATTTTCTTTGTCTCAAGAAACTTATTTATAGAGTCTACTGCTTCCTCTCTACTAACCATAATATTCATTCATGGCTTTAACTACCAGTCCTAAATCATTTGGAATAAAGTCTTCTTCAAACATCCCATCTGGAGTCTTACAAGGCAGTTCCACACCATTAAGTTTCTTCTTATGAGTGTAAAATCCAAATGTAGGAATACCTTTATCATCATATTTAGGCTGTGCAAACAATGTCACTGAAACACTCTCAAGTGGATTATACATCTTATCCAGAAGCTTACCAACTGAAGCAGACTTATAACCAATAAGACTACCATCCGATTCTACAGGTTCAATATGGAGGAGCATAAAAGTATTTACTTCATCTCGCAGACTACCACATTTAGCTATTATCTGTCTAAAATGGTCTGCAAGTTCATTATACTTATCATACCCCCTTTCTTTACTCCTGTCAAAGAATTCTGTCCTCATAATATAGATAGCATCATCTATAACGATGTTCTTAATGTGAGGAGCCTTCTTATCAATGTTATCTAGCAGACTAAGAAGCTCCTTATAATCAGAAACCTTAAATAAGTTCTTTTGCTCCTTATTATACAGTCCAGCACTTCCTTTAAACGGAAGCCTTTTACCAAGAACATTGATAATAGCAGTTTCTTTAGGATCTAACCCTTTAATACTAGTTGATTTTCCACAACCAGTGTCTCCTAAAATAATTGCAAAATTACTCACTTTTTCATTAATTTTTTAATTTTAGTAACTACATATAAAAAGAAAATCTTATTCAAAGCAGAAGGATTTTGTTTTTGTCTCTAAGTTATTAATAAATCTAATAACTTCTGTTAGTTCTGGGTCATTTGGCTTAGGCAATTCCCTAAAGTAAGATGACATTCCATTGAAGAATAATGGACACACTTGACCATTAGCTCCATATCTTCTATCCTCAATAACCTGAAGGAATCTTATATAATTTCTAAATTTAGTTATATCATATCCTTCATGATTCTTTATCTCATATTTAAATGGACTGTATAATCCCAGTACTAAATCCGCATCTCTAGTAGTTGTCTTACAATCAGCTAGACCATCTGAAGAAGGTTTAATCAGCCCTAATTTTCTGTTTTCAATACCCTCTTGGGCTTGAGCCTGATGTTGAACTAATACTATAGTATATAGTAACTGGTCTCTTAAGGTAATAAAATACTTACTCATTTTATTGATAGTATCTGCCTTACTTAGTCCACTCTCTTGAGTAAAATTAGAAGCATTATCAACTATGACTAATCTTATTTCCTCTTCATCATCTGCTGTATATGGATTATCCTTATTAATTAGTCTACAAGTTTTTCCATTACTATCAGTATAGGATTCATTTGTATAATTTATATGACCATGACTCAAGGCATAATCCCTACAATACTTATTAATGCCTGTAGGATTTCGTATATCATCAATATAAGTTACAATCTCATCATACTTATCTATATAGGGTCTATATCTGTCTGATTCTAGTAACTGTAGAATTTCATCTGCTACAGGCTTATTAGAATCTACAGAATTTAGGTCTGTAGGGCTTATATATATGTGGTCAAGATACCCTAAGAGAAATGACAAGAACTCATCTCTTTTACTATTAGGAGATATCTCTAA
>Ga0256407_10005915_pt1 | contig 19223 bp, 11 predicted proteins | sample RumenRJG_04DNA_FD_193489 | JGI IMG/M metagenome (GOLD analysis project Ga0256407, IMG submission 193489) | Bovine rumen microbial communities from Lethbridge, Alberta, Canada - RJG_04 | ecosystem: Host-associated > Mammals > Digestive system > Stomach > Rumen | place: Canada: Alberta... | reverse complement strand
TATCGAAAACCGTCATTTTCTCCCCTGGAGAAAGCACATCTGATTCCTTATAATACTGCCCGCCCTCTATATCGATATCAAACAGATGCACTTTGCGGTGCTTCCCGATCAGGGCCCCGCTTCTGTCAAACACATAAGATGTATTATAGAGTTTTCCGTCATCCAGCTCCGGAACAGAGCCTCCGACCACATACAGCCGCCTGTCACGCGCCAGCTCCGAAAGAAACCTGTAAGCAATTCCTCCATCACTCTCAGCAAACTCATAAAAGCATTTGTTGTCATAGGGACAAGTGAATATCTCAGGCAGCACCAGAAAATCAATCTGAGGACTTGTACAGAGATTTCCATCATAGGTGTCCAGCATCTGCCGTACGGCAGCTATGTTCTGTTCCGGTGTTTCATATGCCTTTTTCTGCACTGCGACAACATTGAATATACTACCCATTTCTTCCTCCTTCTATAACAAACAACTTAGAGGGCTCTTTGCTCTCATTATACAAAAAAGCGGCTGCAGGGATTTAGAATTTCCCTGCAGCTGCCTCATAATACGAGAGCCGTATGAACTGTTGTCTATGCTTTTCATTCAGTTGTATAGATTATTTGCACGCGCTCATACGGTACTTAGCCAAATAGTATAAATCATTTACCTGCAGTCATAACTTGGTTTTTTCGTTTTTTATTATTACTACCAGTGCGAGTACCGCATTGATAAGGCACCACCCCGCCCAGATTACTAGATCGCTATAACTGCCGTGTCCTGCAAATCCAATCAGTGCTCCAAGTCCGTAAAGAATAATCAGTGCAATATTACCTCCTTTGCCGTTGCTTTTCCTTGTGACTATGGAAACGATCCCACCTGTCAAAAGCAGTATTGCCACCAAAAGTCCTGCTGTACCGGATAATTCTCCATTTTCTTCAAGCGCATTTGACATGCCTGCGGCGCATGACTGAAAAGAAACAAAGGTAAACAGAATGATCGACAAAATACCAGAAACCAGTTTCCAGGTTTTCACTTACAGATCCCTCCTTATTATCTCTCCGGGTAAATTCCATGTTGTGAACGAAACCGTATATTCTCACGACAGGCATGTAACCCGATTCAACCTCCGCATCGTTTACTTCGCTGAGAATGTGATCGGATCTGATTCTGCAATCGTCTCATAAGAATCGCTGTTATAAATTCGGAACTTGAGTTCCACCTCATCAATGGATTCAATTCCGTTTTCTTCCAGTTCTGACGACATGATTGTAATATCATCAATACATTTTTTTCCATCGTATACTGTTGTGGAAAAATAGGGAGTGAACATAAATCCATTAATTGACAAGTCATCCACACTGATTCCCACATTATTTCCGGACTGATTTTCAATATAGAGAAGAATCGCTGTTCCCCAGAAGCTGTTCTCATCTACTGTCTTTCCAATGATCCTGATCCCACCATCATTATATAGTTCGGTTCCTTCATCGTTTGCTGTCGTGTCAATACTGTCGATCGCAGAAGTTTCGATCGTCACACAATCAGAATCAAAGATATTGTCAAAACTGTCTGAATCATATACATGGAAATAAATCTCAATACGACCTACAGTATCGATTCCTGCAGCCTTAAGCTCAGAACTGGAAAGATAAATAGTCTCATTTGATTTTTTGCCGGCAGCAACATCAGAAGCAAAAAGATCATTAATCATATAGTCATTAACGATCAGAGCATTGCATCCTACCATGACGTCTTTATCTGTTTCATTCTCTAGGAGTACCTTGATACCGTCTCCCCAGATACTGTCTTTCACATACTTAAGCGCTGTGATCTTTATCCCGTCCTGATCAACCAGCACCTGCTCTTCTATTGAAACATCGGCTCCCTCACTTTTCTCAGCGCCAGCGTTTCCCTCTGATGAGCCTTCTTCAGTTTCCTTATCCTCCGTTTGCATTTCCCCTTCAGTTTTCTCTTCCTGCACAATATCCTTGGTCTCTGAAGGTGCCGACGAACCACATCCTGTCAGCAAAGCAGCAACTGTGCAGATACTAAGCATCCCAACTAACAACTTTGATTTGATACACATAGTTAACCCTCCTCATACATTTATTATTCGCAGCAACTAATGCCGTGAATCTCATTATATCAAGAGGGATTTTATCCTGTTCTCCCCGTAACGGTGGCAAAACATAGAGAGACACCCTTTATCTATACCTCAAAGCACAAAGCCCTTTACTCCTGAACTCCACTGGTCCGCAACGGTTCCATCCCGTTTTCCTTCAAGAATGTATTCACATCTATGATGCTTCCAGGTCTTTCATTAAAAGCGATCATGAGTATAGCGTCCCGTGGTATTTTTGCATAGAGTTCAGGCATACCATATTTGCGGAGAGCTCTCTGAGTCTCTTTTAGACTTAATCCTGCTGCATAGCAGATTCGAATGATGACGTCCCGCTGGCGGGTATGCTTCTCACCTGATAACAATTTGTAACCATATCGTTCCGGTATGTCTGCTTTAAGAAAAGCGGTCTGCTGACTGATTCCACGCTGCCGCATTATTCTTTTCATATATGAAGAAAATGATGTTGCATCTGAAATCATGCTTTCTTTGTTTTTTAGAGCATATTGAACGTAATCATTGAGATGTGTTCTTCCCAGTTCCTGTTCAAGCTCATTTGTATCTTTTTCCTGCATCTTATGCCTCCGCCATGCTAGAATAGCATTTAACAGCTCTATATATCAGCTGTAAATCTGTATTAAAAGGGGCAGTATAGTGGATATTTCACATCGCTTGTCAATTTCATACTATAAGGTCATCACGCCGATCAATGAACCACATAAGGTATACCTCGTTCGGCATCAGGAATCAGGTAGATTTTATGTAAAGAAAATCCTTGATGTTTATTCAGCTGACGTGTATAGAGATCTTCAGGAGCATCCGATCTCAGGCATTCCCCGAATCATTGACAGTTGGGAGGACAACGGCAGCCTGATTATTATCGAAGAATTCATTTCCGGCCTTACTCTTCAAGACAAAATAGATTTCGCCTCAACTAAACCATGCGATTTCGAAGCCAAAACAACTTGCGATATATTAACAATAGAGCAAATCGGACATTACATGATCAACCTGTGTGAGATCCTGGAGCGTTTGCATTCACACAATCCGCCGCTGGTCCATAGGGACCTCAAGCCGTCCAATATAATAATCACCAGTTGTGATAACGTGGTTCTTCTCGACTTCAACGCGGCCCGTTTCTATACAGGAATAGACGGTCGAGAATCGGACACCAAGCTGCTGGGGACTAAAGGATATGCTGCTCCGGAACAATATGGATTTGGCGAATCCTCTCCTCAGACCGACATCTTTTCTGTCGGCAAGATAATACAGGAATGTGTCAATGCCCTTACGAGTCAGAATTCTGGTTCCGAAAACAGCAGTCTGAAAGAAAATGTATTTAGCGATGTTATCCAAAGATGTACACAGATGGACCCTTCCAGACGTTATCCTTCCGCTCGTGCGCTCAAGGAAGCTCTACTGAACTGTCTTGGGAAGAGCAGCCGGTCTGACATCCAAGGTCCTGTTATCAATCCGTATCTGCCCCCTGGATTCAGGACGCTCAATCCTTGGAAAATGATCATTGCTTCTGTCGTTTACATTTTCATATTTCAGATAAGCCTTACTCTTACCATACAGAATTCCTCAGGTACGGAATTGTGGATCGAACGCTTTCTGGTCCTTTTTCTTGCACTGATGAATGTAGCAATCGGCAGCAATTATCTGAACATACAACAATTCCTCCCTTTTCATGACAGCCGTTCCAGAGGAATGCAGGTTGTCGGTGTTTTGCTTACAATGGCTATTTCCACATTCCTGATATTTGTTGCAACGATATTCTTTATCAGCGTATTTCTGTACTGAAAAGACCAGTCTTTCGCACAGAATGGATGTGTATTTAAATATATCAATGTTTGCCAAAAAGGATTGCCCCCATAACGGGGGCATATTCATGCAATCCATCCAATATTCTTTTTGTCATACCAATTATTGCAAACACACTGTACATTGGTTTGTACAGCCATGATTCACCATTCGGCTAAAAGTGCATTCTGCATCATGCCCCGTCATTCGATTTTTTGAATATAGTCCCCCATAAAAAGATGCCGCACCTTGCTGATCAATCAACAAATGATATACTCCCTGTGCGGATGTGACATGCCCCTTATTTATTGCTTTGAATGAGCGGCTGGATGAACCTGATCCTGAAGGGAGCGGATGAGGGAATGAGGGATGCAGTTCCTGCATACCGAAAGCCCACATGTCTGAGACGTCCGGTCATCAGAGCGGACGGCGAGTTTTGGAAAGGCGGTTCCCTCCGCAGCGAAAAGAAGGATCAGTGTGAATCCCCGCGAATTCAACGTAATAAACAAGGGGCGTGTCACATAAGCGTAGGATTGATCCTTTTAGCCTATGTGACACGCCCCATCAGGTTACGCATTATTCATTTTTTACTGAATTCCGTTCGCCTCAGCAATCGCATTGTACCACTCATGCATGATCTCGCTGGCTTTAGATGTGCCATCCTCGAATGTCACCTTCGTGAAGAACGTATACTGCTCTTCGCCCTCGGGGCCCTGCACCGTGCGGATGAGGTTCTCGCTTCCCTCTGCAAAGAAGAAATCGTAGCGCACATTCTCATCGGGGAATGCAAGTACGACATACTCGCCGTCGGGCACTTCATTTTCTGCCACATCAACATTCTCGTACAGGGCTCCCTTAGTCATCTTCTCGTAGAAGGGGAGGGGATCAACGCCGTTAGGCGCGAGGGGACCATGCTCTGTTGTGCTGATGGTATAATTGGCCTCCTTGTCGAATGCAGCTTTTGCAAGCGCTGATTCTGCAAGTGTATTGTTGAAGCCGATCACAGTCAGACCGTTTTCCTTCGCAAAGTTCTTCATGATGGAGTTCGCCCACTCACAGGCTGCTGTCCACTCTCCCTGATCCTTATCCATATCCTCTACGGTCGCGCGCTCATAGCGGACGTCTGTCGGATGGTTAAAGATCAGGTAGACGCCGTCCGCTGTAACTGCGATCGGCTGCTGGTCGCCAATCGCATCGATCATTACTTTATGTGCTTCCTCTTCATTTCTCTCGGTAATGGTAAAGAGCCAGCCATAACCCAGATTGTCATTTCCTTTGGCCTTAGCCGCCTCGACGGATTTCGTCTCATACGCGCCAAAAATTACGCCATCGTCGTTGAGGTCAGGTGCTTCTACTGTGATCTTATCCGCCAGTTCTCCGGGAACAGACAGTTTATAGCCTCTGTTCTCATAGAGTTTCGGCTCTGCAGTTGCCTCAGCCGCCTCGGCAGCAGGCTCGCCTGACTCTGTGTTCTCCACGGCTTCGACAGCCTCTGTTGTCTCAGCCTTGTCATCCGCCGGTGTACCCTGGGCACTTGCTGCTCCGCAAGCTGCCATTGAGACGATCAGTGTGGGGATCACAACACCGATCTTTACCAAATCAGCAAAATTTTTTCTCATAATTCAAATCCTCCTGAATGTCTTTTTCTTGTTTTTTTCATTAACATTAAGTTCGTTATATGTCAGAAGCCCTTTCTCTAAAATCGAGCTTCAAACTTATAATATAATATACGAAACTTTCGCTAATATCCACTAATTAATAATCTTTTAATGCTTTATCACTTTAGCGCTTCACCGCAAAATACAGCCCATGCAGACAGTCTGACTGCCCTCAGTTTACTTCTCTACCCAGGGAATCCCCCTCGCGTCCAGACGCCTCTGGACCTCGGTACCTGCGTTGCAGTGAACGACAAATCTGTACTCTCCGGTCTCGTAATCCTTAGCTCCGATATTTCCGATATTCAGAATGGAATCCGGAAGATAAATGTCCGTCACCTTGTCACAACCGTCAAGGGCCGAATACTCAATATACAGGGTTCCGTCGGGAACGACCAGATCTCCTTCAGCGAGGGTGGGAACAGCTACAAGCGTCCTGCCGTCTTTGCTCATCAAAAGCCCGTCAGCCGCCATATACTTCTCACTCTTTTCATTAACCTCAAACCTCTCGAAAAGGATATTGTCGAGGAATTTTTCCGTGATGACAAGATTTGCCGGAATGAGGATCACATCCTGTGTGAACGGCTCGCCGTACCTGGCGGTGAAAGCAGAGTAACCCATTTTCTCCAGTTTATCCGGAAGCTCGATCTTTCCAAACCCTTCGCCCGGCGTAAAGGCTGACGAGCCGATCGAGGTAACAGAGGAAGGAAGTTTCACATCCTTTAGAGGACAGTTGTTGAAGGCCCTGGCTCCGATCTCTTTGAGACCCTTGGCAAATTCCACATCAGACAGTGATGAGCAGCTTCCGAACGCGCTCTTTCCGATCGTCCTCAGGGACTTGGGCAGCGTGACTTTCGTCAGCAACGTATTGAGGTAAAAGGCGTTTTCCCCGATCGTCACTGTTTTGCCGGGGACAGTATATTCCGCGTCTTCCTTCTGTTTCGGATAGAGTATAAGGGTCTCCCCCTTAGCGTCAAACAGGACGCCGTCCACACATTTATAGTTCTTATTGCCGGCGCCGGTCTCCAGTTCCTTCAGCATGTAGAAGTCAGAGAAGAACTTGCTCTCAATCGTGCTCACGCTGTCCGGAATGACGACTTTGGAATAGAAGCAGTTATTGTACAGGGATTTCTCGCTGCGTATCGCTGTCACGGGCAGTTCTCTGAACTCAGACGGGATCGTGAGTGTTCCTTTGTCATTTCCGCTGCAGGCGACCAGTTCCGCGTGATCTTTAAAGACATGCCATGTCAGTGTCGCGGGTTCCGCGCCATCCGTACCGGCCATCTCCTCCGTCACAGTCTCATAGACAAGGTTCTCCGGATCCACCACGTCGTCATAGGCGATCTCAAACTGTTTTGCATAAGATTCTGCGGCAGAGCCCTCTGAGCAGTGCAGTTTGACGTCGTAGATGTACTGATACTGCCCGTTCTCGTCTTTTTCTCCGAGCTCGTATGGGAAGACGTATTTCCCGAAGCGGAAAACGCTGTCCGGGATCACAATATCCGCGGCGTCTTCGCAGTACTTGAGGAGATAATCCTGTAAAGTAGTGATTCCATCAGGGATCATGACAATTTTGCCCAGCCCCTGCGGCACCTCAATTATCATATCCTTGGCCTTGCTCGTGATGAAACCTCCCGACGAGGCAAAATAGGGATTGTTCTCATCCACCTCAAAGGCCGCGATGTTCATCATGCTGAAGGCTTCTTTTCCTATATGCCGCACGTTTGGTCCGACGCGCATCGACTCAATGAGCGGATTTTCTTCCTCCCCGAACCTGAACAGCATATATTCCCCGAAAGCGGAATCTCCGACTGACTCAAGACTGTCGGGAAGATTGAAAGAGGAAAGGCCATCGCATTCGAAGAAAGCCATGTTCTCTATACTCTTAAGAGATTCCGGCAGGACCGCGCTCTCAATAAGCGATCCCGCAAAGGATCCGTAGGCGATCGTCTCCGTTCCGTTCTCCACCTTGTATTCACCGCTCTTCGCGCCGGGATATTGAATAAGTGTCTTTCCGTCCTTGGTGTACAGGACGCCGTCCACCGTCTTATAGTTTTCATTGCACTCACAGATCGATATCTCCGCAAGGTTTTCGCAATCAGCGAACGGAATGGTGCCTATGTATGAAAGCCCCTTGGGAAGTGTTACCGACGTCAGTTTCGTTCTTGAAAACGCGGCTCTCTTTATCGTCTCCACGCTCTCAGGGATCTCGACCGATTCGATACCGCTGCCACGAAAAGCCGATATTCCGATCGTTCTGATTCCCTCGGGAAGCGTGATCTTCCTGCACCCGCTCAGCCCTGATAAGGCTTCGTCACCGATCTCCGTCACTTTTTTGCCGGCGATCTCGGAAGGAACTGTGATCTCTGTGTCTTCTCCCTCGTAGCCGGTTATCACTGCCTCTTCTCCCCGGACTTCGGCGTACAGGGTTCCGTTTTCCGTACTGACCTCTTCATATTCCCTGTCGTGATCCAGTTCCAGATCGATATACTCCGATCCGTGGACTCTGCCGTTAATGTCCTTAATCGTAACCTGGCAGATGAAATCCTTGTCAAAGCCGGAGGCCGGCTTCATTTCCAGCCTGAAACCGTGATCCAGGCACAGCGGGTACATTTCATATCCCGAGGATTTCCATTCGAAAAACGGCTTCATATTGCCATTTTCATCGCGTCGGGGATTATAGGAAATGCTCCCCGCGTTTATAAGAGATTCATAGTTGGAGACGTCAATAGACGCCTTGCCTCCCGCCCAGGCGCTGCCGGAAGCGGAAGTGATATCGAGGACAGAGGTCTCCGTCTCACCCGCAATATTTTTCGCGGTGATAACAACTTCTTCATCTTTGTCCCAGTCAACGTCCATGAACTCATGTCCGGACGTGAGGTAACAGCTGAGAGTTCTGTAAACAGACTCTCCGTTGTTGCTCTGCGACTGCAGGCATGTAAGAGGAGCCGGCGCTTCCTCCATGTCTGTTGCGACGTTCAGGAGCATCGGGTCTGCCGGAATGTGCAAAACATTGTTCTCATCAGGTTCTATAGCGATATTAGCCGTAGTGATCGCGTAATCACCGAAGCTGTTCCTCTGCAGCACTGTATAGAAAGCCTGGGAGGCATTTCTCACCTGCTCGTCGGTGAGCTGCAGCGTCAGCTCATCTCCCTCGCGCATGATCTCAGGGAGAGTCCAGTCAGTATTTGACCCTGCAATCCAGCTGTCCATATAGGCGGTGACAAAAGCCGAATACTCAGGGGACAGCGAGGTCTCTTCAGAATACAGTTCTCCGGATACGCCGTAAAGGTCGGGATTGTCGCCGGGAAGATAGATGGAGACGCCGTTCGCGCCGCTGACATTGGATGTACTTCGCACCACCATTTCATCGATCGCCTCAAGGATCCCGCGGCTCTCCTCGGGATACAGCTCCGTGACGTTCTCAGCGAGATTTTTCAGATCAAGAAGGTCATAGGCGTCCTCTTTGCCGCTGGCAGCTCCAAGGCCGAAAGCCTTCGTCTTCGCTCTCGCCTGGTTGATCTCAGGGTAATTTCCCTGTTCGATCCCGCTCTTCATCGCCACAAAAAGTGTGTTCGCGCTCTCGATGAGCTGATCCGTTTTGCTCAGGTCCATTGCCGCCAGAGTCACATCGGGGTTGAAGAACTCCGACTTGTTGTTTTCATAATACTTTCCATAAGCCTCAACGATCGCGCTCACGATCGTTCTGGCGTCGTCCGTCCCATTGAGAGTATTGAGGAAACTGTAGTCCCACCCGCGTCCGGACTCCAGTTCCTCCGAGCCGACCATGTACTGAGCGTAATCCTTCCAGAGCCTTGCGCTCTCAACGGACCCCATCAGACAGGCGTCGAAACCAACGAAGTCAAGTTTGGAATCACCGTTAAACTGTGTCTGGTCCATCGCGCCTTTCAGTTCCTCCAGAAGCAGACTGTCATTTCCGAACAGCTCATCACTCCCGTAGCCCCACAGGGGACCCGCGCCGTGATCCCACAGCACAAGTCCGTAGTGCTTTGCCGGGTAATGGGCCGTACAGTAATTGATAAATTCAGCCAGCGTGCCCGCTGCGCCCATGTCCGCTGTCTCCGATGTCTGCGCCGTCACCTCCAGCTGCTCACCGTTTTCCATATTGATGACGCTGTTGCATGTATTTGATATAGCGCTGGTCCATCTCTTGCTGCCGCCGGTATAGACAAGGAGATTGTTCCTCGTGAAATCAAGATCAGCTCCGATCATCTCCTTCATGTCGTTTGTGGCAGCGCCGTAACGGCTCTCAAGATTGGAGCCGACGATGTAGACCATGACCGTGAAATCTTTAGCCAGAGCTTTCGGTCCGTCTTTTGCCGCATAGAGCGCTCCGCTCCTGACATTGGTCTGCTCTGTCTTTTTTGCCTGCACAGCGCGGCTGTAATCCTGGGCCTCTTCGCCCATTATCACAAGCTCCGGCTTTTTATTCTGCTCCGGGATCTGAGCTACCGTCTCCGTTTCTGCTGATGTCGCCCCCGTGCTGCTCACCGTCGCGGAGGATGGTCCGCTGCCGGTGCAGGCGTTGAACGTCAGAATCAGGCAAATAAGCAATGCAGATATCTTTCTCTTCTTCATAGTGCGTCACCTCTTCAGTATCCGGATATTCTGTCAAAATAACATACACCTGTATTATACCACATCCCCATATATATTAAGTGACGTGCTTTCCTTGTCCTTGTTACATAAATATTACAAACTATTGCATTTTTTTACGCTATGGGTTAGAATATGCATATGCTTATCTTTTGGCTGAACAAATAAAACAAGAATAATATCAGGAGGACTTTTATGCGTAAAAGAAGTCTTTGTGTTCTGACGGTCGCCACACTGGCATTGTCCACAGTTCTTACCGGCTGCGGCGGTTCAACCTCCGCTCAGACTCAGCAGGAAGAAACTACAGTTGAAACAGAAAAGAAGGCAGAGGAAACTGCGGCAGCAGACACAACAGTCGTCCAGGCAGCAACCGAAGCGATCTCTAAGCCTGAACCCGAACCTGTACCGGAACCGGTGCCCGAACCTGAACCCGAGCCCGAGCTCCCCAGAAGCCCTCTGACCGGAAAGGTCATGGATGAGGAGCTTCTCAAACAGCGCCCTCTGGCTTTCATGTTCCCCATCAATAAACAGGCGCAGCCCCAGTATGGTCTCGACAGAGTCGATGTATTCTATGAGATCATGGAAGAAGGCAACATGAGCCGCCAGATGGGTATCATGCAGGATTGGCAGGATCTTGACAGGATCGGCAACGTCCGCAGTATCCGTTCCTATTTTGTCTACGAAGCTCTTGAGTGGGATCCGATCATCATTCATTTCGGCGGTCCTTCCGACTACACCGGAGAAATACTCTCCCGCGAGGATGTAGATAACATCAACGGTACCGGACATCCGTCCATGGGACCGGATTACGGAGCTTTCTACCGCATTCCTCACGACGGCGTCGCGATCGAGCACACAGCCTACACGGATGCCGATCACATCCTTAACGCTATCGAAGAAGCCGGATTCGAGAAAGAGCACCGTGAAGAGTATTATCACGACAAGCATTTCACTTTCGCAAAGGATGGACAGATCAATGATCTCTCCCAGTATCCGGATGCTGTAAACGCGACAGAAGTAGATATGGCGGGATCCTTCCCTGTCACTCAGTCCGCGCTTTACTACGACGAAAATGATCATCTCTATTACAAGACTCTGTACGGCAACGACCAGTGCGACGCGGTCACAGGCGAGCAGATGGCGTTCACCAACATCTTCATTCAGCGCGCTGAATGGGTATATGCGAACAACGACTCCCGCGAGTGGGAAGACGGCACACACGGATACCTCTGGTTCAGGATCGAGGATCCCGGTTACGACGGATTCTACATCACAAACGGCAAGATGATCCATGTCACATGGAACAAAGAAGACGACTATGAGCCCACACTGTTCTACGATGACAACGGAAACGAAGTCACTGTAAACCAGGGCCGCACCATGATCTTCATCATCCGCGACGACAGAGATGATTTCGATATCGACGGAATCACCTACTATCCCGAAGATCACGCTACTATTACCGCTCCTCGCGAGGACGCTTCCGACAGTTCTACCGAAGAAGAGAGCGCTCCCGTTGAAGAGCCTGAAAACGAAGAAATGTAATAAAAAACCTCCGGACCCGCACAAGCGGTCCGGAGTTTTTTTCTGTTCGGTATTCTTTATTTTGACGGGATTGAACTGTAGGAAAACTGAAGCTCCTTCGGCACATGATGTTTATCATCCACAAATTTCAGTGTTGTGTGGTCCTCTTCGTCTACCGTAACGCAGCAGACACTGACGTTATACAGCAGATAACGGCCCATCTTATCCGCCGGGATGCCTTCGGCATAGTTGAGGAAAGTCTGGATCGCCGTGCCGTGGGAGGCGATCACAATAGTCTCTCCCCTGTGCTCCCTCACGATCCTCATGATCGCTTCGCTCACGCGCTCGTAGACTTCGATCATCGTCTCTCCGCCCGGCGCTCTGGCGTGGCCTCTGTCCTCATTAAGCACATACATTCTGTAGAACTCGGGATACTTCGCTTCAATCTCCTCTTTGGTCCAGCCGTCTATGAGGCCGAAATTGATCTCCATAATACCGGGCTCTACCAGAACGGGGACCTCATGATCCTGGGTCGCAAGACTGTATTCCAATGTTTTGACAGCGCGCTGCAGCGGGCTGGTCACCCCCAGATCAACATGAATATCCTTGAAGTATTCCTCAAGACAGGCTCCCTGTCTCTCTCCTATCTCATCGAGCGGATTATCTGTCTGTCCCTGATAGCGAAGCGCCTGATTCCAGGCTGTGGTGCCATGGCGCACCAGATATAGGGTTGTAACCTTTTTGTTCTGATCCATATTGCTGCTCCTGTCCTCTTTTCTCAAATCCATTTATCCCGGATCTTCAGTTTCTGTTTTTCTGTACTTTATTGATTATAATCGACTTTTAATGGGAGCGGAACCGTTTTCCTGTTGCGATTTGGAGACTCTCTGGTCCATAATTAGTTTTGCAGCAGGAACTGACGCGTCCAAATGCCGAGTAAGCTTACACACCGGGAGGACACAAAATGGAATTTACATCTTTTGACGGTGAGAAAATATGGTACAAAGTCTGGGAAGCGGGGAGTCCCCGCGCTGTGATCCAGATCATGACAGGTCTTGCGGAAGTCGCCGATTATTATGAGATTTTTGCTCCTGAAATGGTAAAGGCCGGATACACAGTCGCTCTGCATGAGTACAGGAAACATGGCAGGACCCAGGCTGAATACGGAGAGGGAAACCTTTTTCGAAATTATGCAAAAGATGGCTCGTCCTTCTGCGCGATCCTTCGCAGGTCCTTCCCCGGACTTCCCGTTGTCCTGTTTGCCCACAGTCTCGGTACCACTGTCTCGCAGATCGCGATCTATGAAAAGATGGCGCAGTGGGACGGTATTATGTATACTGGTCCCTCCCACGCTGTTATCGCTCCGGAGAGAATGGAGGAACTGCTTGCCATCACAGACAGAGATATTCTTCTTCATGGTGAAAACTCTGTAAACGTGATGATTTTCCCCTTGGTCTTCGGTCGTCTGAACGCACCCTTTGCCTCGGACAGAAGCTCTCTCGGATTTATCACTTCCGATGCCGAAAGGCGCAAATGGCTTGCCGATCTGCCTTATGAAAGTCCATCCTACACCAACCGCTTCTTCAGGGATTTTGTCGTCATGCAGGCTGATCTGGCCGTTAATGAGACGCTGGAGAACACAAAACCGCCCCTCACAGATACGCCGGTCCTTTTCCTAACGGGAGGCGACGATGTTACCGCAGCAAACGGAACTTACGGCGATACCCAGGCGCAGCTTCTTCGTGATGCAGGCTATAGAGATGTCACTTCCATTGTCTATCCCAGCCTTCGCCACTCCCTTCTGCAGGAGACAGCATACGCCAAAGTCATCGATGATATCAAAGCATGGATGGCAAACAGATACTGAATCAAATAAAGCCGCAGCACCGGACGATCCCGGTACTGCGGCTTTTTATTATTACAATGATTATGCTCTGAGTGTGATTCCGAGCACTGCATCCAGCTTCTTGAGGATCTTGGCCACATATCTGTCAAGATCTTCTGAAGTGAATTCCTCTTCGCCAGCCCTGAAAGTGAGGGTGAAGGCCATGCTCTTCATAGTGGGCGGAATAGGAACGCCTTCGTATACGTCGAAGAGTCTGATGTCGCGGACGTACTTGCAGGCTGCCCTGATCTGATCCTCAACCTGCGCGCAGGTGATGTTCTTGTCCATGACAAGCGCGAGGTCACGGGAGACATCCAGGAACTTCGGCAGGGGTTCAAAGGCCGGTGTATTTCCGCACAGCGGATACAGAGCAGCCAGATCCAACTCCATCAGATAGAGGTTTGTGCGCATGCTCTCGGCTTCAGCGATGTCGTATGCAAGAGTGCCTATATATCCTACAGTCTGACCTTCGCAGATCACATCAGCGGTCTGGTAGGGATGTGTGAAGCTTCGGGTTGCAGCCTTGTATGCAAATTTCACATGCAGCGTATCCGCTACTGTCTCAGCAGCGCCCTTTACAGTGAAGAAATCCTCTCCTTTTCCCCAGAAAGCGACAACCAGGTGATCTCTCTCATCCGGATACTCGGTAAGAGGAAGCGCCTTGGGCACGAAGACTTTCGCGATCTCAAAGAGTCTGCCGTCGAGGCGGCCGTTCTTCTGGTTGCGCACGACTGCATGGAGCATGGAAGCCGTCAGCGTGGTGCGCATCAGGGACAGTTCCTCGCTAATGGGGTTCATAATGCGGATGGCATTGCGCTCCGGAGCGTCCGCGGGATAACGCAGAAGGTCCAGATCGGAAGGTGAGAAGAAGGAATAGTGCATGCACTCGTAAGCGCCGAGTCCGCACAGAGCTTCCTTAATGCGCATCTCACGGCGCTGAACAGGGTTCCAGCCGCCGGTGGTGACCTCCGCCTTCTTGAGGAATGTGGGAACCAGCTTGTCATAGCCATACAGGCGGATGACTTCTTCAGCGACGTCCTGATATCCTTCCATGTCGTCGCGGTATGCCGGGACCTGAAGGGTCAGCATGCGCCTGCCGTCTTTCTCACTGATCTCAGGCTTCATGTCGAGGTTGTTCATGATGCGGACGATGTCCTCATCCGGAACCGTAATTCCAAGAACGCCGCTGATCTTATCGATCTCGACGGTCATCTCACGGGACTCTACGCTGTTTCCTGTGTTCACGTCGAAGTGAGTGGAGGAAACCTTGCCGCAGCCGAGCTCCTCAACCAGGTGCAGGGCGCGCTTCATAGCCATAACGGTCGCGTACTCGTCGACGCCCTTCTCATAGCGGGCGCTCGCGTCTGTGCGCTTGCCGACGCTTCTGGAAGTGCGGCGGATGTTGTCGCGTGCGAACTTCGCGGACTCGAACATAACCGCTTCCGTAGTGGGAAGGATCTCGGAATTGAGACCTCCCATAACGCCTGCCAGTGCGATCGGGCGCTCACCGTCGCAGATGACCAGGTTGGAACTGTTCAGTGTCAACTCCTGCTCATCAAGAGTGACGATCTTCTCTCCGTCCTTCGCGGTGCGGACATTGATGCCGTTGCCGCGCAGATACGCATAGTCAAACGCGTGCATGGGCTGTCCGAGCTCTGTCAAAATATAGTTGGTGATATCAACCATATTTGAAATAGCGTTCATTCCGACGAGTGCCAGACGGCGGCGCATCCAGGCGGGGGAAGGAGCTATTTTGACATCATAGACATAGTGGCCGATATAGCGGGGGCACAGCTGCGGAGCTTCTACGGTAATGTCAAAGTTTTCAAGTCTGACGTCTGTCTCTGTATAGTCGAGAGCAGGCATCCTGAGAGGCTTCTCCAGTACAGCGGCGACTTCGCGCGCGATGCCGAAGATGCTCTGGCAGTCAGGGCGGTTAGCCGTGATGGCAATATCGAAAAGCCAGTCGTCAAGACCAAGGATCGGCTTTACGTCCGCTCCGACCTCTGCTTCATCGGGAAGGACGAGCAGTCCGTTGTAGCCCGCGCCGGGATACATATCTTCGCTGACGCCAAGTTCAACTCCCGAGCAGAGCATGCCATGGGACTCAAATCCGCGAAGCTTGCCCTTCTTGATGGTCATAGTTCCTTCAACTGTAGTGTGGTCACGGCTCGTGGCGTATACAGTCGCGCCGACCAGCGCTGTGGGAAACTTCTTTCCTGCCTCGACGTTATCCGCGCCGCAGCAGATCTGGAAAGTGCCGTGCTCACCGCAGTTTACGGTGCAGACGTGCAGATGTGTGTCCGGAATAGCCTCACAGGTCTCAACCAGGCCTACGACGACCCCTGAGATATCCTCTCCCACTTCATGGAGTTCTTCTACCTCAAATCCACAGGAGAAAAGCTTGTCCTGCAGCTCCTGGGGAGTGCAGTCGATATCAACGTATTCTTTTAACCAGCTAAGTGGTGCGATCATGATCTATATCCTCCTTTCCCCGCGTCAGGCATCGTTGATCTGCTCAAGGACGCGAAGGTCGGACTCGAACAGGAGCTTGATGTTGTTGATGCCGTACTTGAGCATAGCAGCGCGCTCGATACCGATACCGAAAGCGAATCCGCTGTACTCGTTGGGATCGATTCCGCAGTTCTCAAGGACCTTGTTGTTTACAACGCCTGCGCCGAGGATCTCGATCCAGCCGGTGCCCTTGCAGAGTTTGCATCCCTTGCCGCCGCATGCGAAGCAGCTGCAGTCAACTTCTACGCTGGGCTCTGTGAAGGGGAAGAAGGAAGGGCGCAGTCTTGTGCGCGTTCCCTCGCCGTATACCTGCTGCACGAACTCGTCCAGCATTCCCTGAAGGTCGCAGAGAGTGATGCCCTTGTCAACTACAAGGCCTTCCATCTGGCTGAACATCGGGGAATGAGTGGCGTCGTCATCGGAGCGGAAAACCTTGCCGGGGGACAGGATCTTGATCGGGGGCTTCTTGGCCTCCATCACGTGGATCTGTCCTGCGGAAGTCTGGGTCCTGAGCAGATACTCGGGAGACAGGTAGAAAGTATCCTGCATGTCTCTTGCCGGATGATCCATGGGGGTGTTCAGAGCTGTGAAGTTGTAGTAATCATTTTCGATCTCCGAACCTTCATAGATCTCAAATCCCATTCCCGCGAAAATATTGACCATCTGGTTCTTCATCTGCGTGATGGGGTGAAGATTACCGCGGGGATCCTTATCCGCAGGGATCGTCACGTCGATCTTCTCGCTCTCGTAGCGGCGCTGCAGCTCGGCCTCTCTGGCCTTCTCTTCCATTTTGGTAAGATTCTCAAGCACCCAGTCCTTGAGAAGGTTCACGTTCTTACCGAAATCGGCCTTCTCATCCTTGGGAATGTTGCGCATCTCCTTCATCAGCGCATTCACTTCGCCCGCTTTGCGGTCCAGATACTTCTTGCGAAGCTCATAGATGCTGCGGGAGTCAGTGCGGCCTTTGGCTTCTTCCAGAAATTTCTCCCGGATCTCATCAAACCTGCTCATAGCTTCTCCTTTTTTATAAATATTATTGTGCAAATACAAAGTCCCATATCCGGCTTCTGTTTATGAAACCGAATATGGGACGAGAAAGGACAAATTCCCGCGGTACCACCCACGTTCAGACGGCTCCTGCCATCTGCTCTCATTGATTACTGCTCATCGCTGCCGCAGCGGCATCCGCTTATCGCCGTTTTTATTAAAGCGCCTCGCGAAGGACTCCCATGCTGAAATTCACAGCGCCGCGCGCACCCCCGTCTCTCAGCCGGTGAACGGGTTCTCTGTCGGTGTACGGGATCGGCCTGCTACTGACACATGTTCAGCGTCCGCCTGTCAGATTTAAAAGTACTCCTTTATAAACCGTAACAAACGCTATTTTAGGCACTTTTCCGGGTGTTGTCAAGAGATTCGCCGTCTATTAACGCTTCCGTCTCCGGCCTGCCTCAGTCTTTATTCACGCGGATCAGGAATTTCAGAGTGTAATCTTTCTTAGCACTGTACTGATATTCAGGCATTACTCCGGGTCCGCAGGCTCCTGTGCCGATGCCCTGCTGGAAAGCCTGGATCGTCACATAAGTGCCGGTACGCTTTTCATCTTCGCGGTGTTTCATCCTGCAGAGAGACCAGTCGGAATAAGGCTTGATACCAAGCTCAAAGGGCTTGTCCACAGCCTTGAAAGTGACTGTCACCTTTCCGCTGCTCACACTGGCCTCTGTGCAGTCGCAGCGGTTTCCGCTCTCCTGGGGGCGGATATTGGGTTCTGTCATATCAGCCACTTTGCACTCCACAGTGCGGATCGGGAACTGGTCTTTCATGTCGCAGTAGCTCTCCCCGCATCTTCCGGTGTACCTGACGTCGTCAAAAACTGAATCCAGGCGGAAAGTTTTGCCGAAGCGGGGAACAATATCACCGCCGGAGACACAATGGAGCGTGCTGGTGACCAGAATCCCATCCTCTGTGCCTTCGTAGCTGTCGATCACATTGAACTTGCCGCTCTTATTGACCAGTTCGCTTTCGACGCGGTACCCGTTGAGGATCCTGCTGCACGAGATCACAGTCTCCTCCTGGTGCATATAGGGTTCCATCGAATTGCTGAACTTCAGGTCCGTGTCGTTATCTGTAGGCGCGCGGTAAAGGATCGTATATTCCGAGTTGCTTCTTAGTTTCTCCCCACCCGGCAGTTCCAGCACAAAGTGTCCGTTCGGGAAAGTGCATTCTTCGGGAAGCAGATGGCCGCCTTCTTCGCCCGGGACGCACTGTCTGATCACGATCTGTTCCTCCGACACTATTTTGCCGGTTCGAAGGTCCTTAGCGCTCACGATGACAGAGAGATTTCCCTCTACAGCCTCCGGCTCGGGTACTATAACAACAGACTTCTGAAGCGGTCCGGCGTCGGGCGTGATCACGGTCACGCTGCCGTCGTTCCAGGTAAATGTCAGTTGATAGCGGCTGCCCTCCGAAAAAGCTGTTGTGTTGAACACCTCGAAAGTGCTTCCCGATATATGTCTGACCCTGATCGGGCGATAGATGAATCTGATGATCTTCGCGCCGGCGGAAGGAGTCCTGTCGGGATAGAAAAGGCCGTCCACACAGAAATTGCCGTCGTGGCTCCACTCGCCGTGGTCTCCTCCGTAGGTGTAGCTGCCGTCCTCGTGGAGAACCGCGTGATCGACCATCTCCCACACGCAGCCGCCGATCAGGTTGTCGTATTTATAGATCTCTTCCCAGTAGGCTTCGGTATTGCCGGGTCCCACTCCCATGGCGTGCGCGTATTCGCACATGAAATAGGGCCTGTCGTTGAGCTGCTTCTGCTTGCGGCAGTGCTCGCCGGCGTCATGGACCATCTTTACGGAAGGGTACATCTCGCTACCGACATCATAAGCGATCCTCTTGCAGTGGATGGCGCTCTCGTAGTGTACGGGCAGATCCGAGCGAAGCTTCAGGTAGTCGTACATCGCGTCTGTATTGTGATAGCCGCCCGCCTCATTTCCGAGACTCCACATCACGATCGATGTGTTGCTGTGGATCTTATCTCGCTGGTAGAGACGGCTGATCCGGTCGATATAGTGAGACTCCCATTTGCGGTCATGGCTGATGGTATTGTAGGTCGCGGGAAGCTGC
>Ga0256407_10005912_pt1 | contig 19242 bp, 15 predicted proteins | sample RumenRJG_04DNA_FD_193489 | JGI IMG/M metagenome (GOLD analysis project Ga0256407, IMG submission 193489) | Bovine rumen microbial communities from Lethbridge, Alberta, Canada - RJG_04 | ecosystem: Host-associated > Mammals > Digestive system > Stomach > Rumen | place: Canada: Alberta... | reverse complement strand
CTGGTATGGGTGCTGCAGGAGCCGAAGCTGCAAAAGGTGCAGGTAAAGGAGAAAAAGCTGTTGAAGCAGGTACCGATGCATTGTTCGCAGCCGACATGCTGAAAGGTACTAAATCTGAAAATAAAGATTATAAAAAATTATTAAAAGAAATAGAAAATTCAACTAAGATACAAAAAGATATTTCTGATGAAATGGATTTATATCAACAGTTGAAAATGACTACTTTCCGTTCTGGAAAAATATTGGATGATACTAAAGATGAGCTTTCTTTTTTAAATCCTAGAAAAGATTTTAATGTTAAACCATCAAAAAGTAGTTTTATTCAAAATTTATCTCAAAGTATGAGGGATATGCTTGATGGTAAAGGTATTAAAGATGTAATTAAAGAAAATGAAGGTGCTAGAAAAGAAGCAGGCAAATTGCTTGAGGAGTTATCTCCTACCGAATTTTTATTTGATGATGATACTTTAAAACTTTGGGAAAAATCTGAAAGAACCGCTACTGAAGCAATAGGAAATCATTTAACAGGATTCAAAGAAAAAATAACTGGAGCATTCTCATCAATTAAAAACTTTGATTTCAAAGGAACAATAACCGCACCATTCACCAAAATAGCATCAAGCATTAAAAACTTCAGTTTTGGAGAAACATTACAAAATGCTTTACAAAAAGGATTTGGTGGGTTAGGAGATATAACCCGTGGTATTAGTGGTAAATTATCATCTTTCGGTAACTCTATTAAAAATATTAAAATGCCTGATATACGAGGCAAATTAAATGGATTAAACAAATCATTATACCAAAGTATAAGTGGATTTAGCTTTGGAGATGCATTCAAAGGATTAAAAGATAAAATCTCAGGTCTTCGTGGAGCAACAGAAGTAGTCTCAGAAATAGATGATGTTGTTGATGGAGTCGAAGGAGTTGCAGATGCAGCCGGAGCAATGGGTGCGGCAGCACCAGCAATGGAAGCAGGTGCAGCAGGAACCGAAGCAGCCGCAGCAGCCACAACATCCTTAAGTGCAGCATTCACATCAATGATTGTACCTGCATTAGCATTAGCAGCCGTAGTAGCAATAATGATTCCAATAGTAGCAGGTATTGCAGCAGAAGCAATGTTATTCATCAAATTATTAGGTGAATTCATGCAATCCCTAAACTTTGACAGTATCGATTTAAAAGGGAGTATTGAAGGAATCAAACAAATAGCTACAGGACTTGCATATGTTGGAGCTGCAATGTTAGCAATGACTGGTGTCAGCATACTTGTTGGTATTAATAGTATGATTACCTTATTCACTGGTATAAAAGGACCATTAAAAGTTGCATCTGATGCATTACAGGAAGCTGCTAAAGAATTGCAAGGTTTTCAATCTGTTAATATCGACTCATCTGTCGGTGAAAAAATCAAAACTATTAGTGATAGTTTATCCAGTATTTCTGGTGCGATGATGTCACTAACAAGCGTAACTATCACAACAGGTTTCAGTAATTTTATCGCATGGGCATTCCAATTTGGAGATGTTACATCTGCCTTAGACCAAGCAAAAGATGACATAATGCAAGCTTCCAGTAAATTACAAGAATTCAGTAGTTTACAACCATTACCGGATAGTGTTGCACAGAATATTCAAAATGTGTGTAATAGTCTTAAATCTGTCGGTGATGCTATTGGTGCATTACGCAGTATAAGGGATGGTCAAAACTGGGATGGTATTTTAGGAGGATTATTCGGCGGAGTCGATATCCAAGGAGCACTAAACAAAGTGAAAACAGATATCTATAATGCTGCAACTGCATTAAGCTCCTGGACTGGTTTACCTGATATTCCTCAAGGTATTGGAGATAAAATCAAAAGTATTTCTGATGGATTAGGTAGTCTTAAATCAGGTTTAGACTCAATGAAATCAGTAGCACAAACCTATGATGGAGGTTTCATTGGTTGGATTCAAGGAGGATTATTCGGAGGTACTGATATCCAAGGCAGTATTGATAAAGCAATATCCGAAATTAATCAAGTTGCAACCAAATTAGCAAGTATCCAAATAACTAATATACCAGACTTAAGTTTCATTCAAAGAGTTTCTGTTGGTTTAAGTTATCTTAAACAAGCAGGAACACAATTATCTCAATTTAGTGGAGTAACTATTTCACCAGATATATCTGAAAAGGTAAGGTTAGCTGTTGAATCTGTAGGTAAAGTTGCTTCTTATTTATCTGGAATGACCGGTACTACCGTGGGTGATGTTAATGGATTACTCACTATTATCAATACTGCATTAACTAATATTCGTACAACTTTGGCTAATGCTGCTGCTGGTTTTGCAGCTCCTGCACAAGGTATTGGTGCGGGTATTGTATCTGGTGTTCAATCTGGTTTATCACCATTAGGGGGTGTTGTTCAAAGCAGTGTTTCATCAGGAATTTCATCTGCTAGTGGAGTTGCTACAAGCGGAGGACAAACATTAGGAACTAATGTCACTACTGGTTTCAAATCTAATCTGAAATTAGGAGACGCTATGAGGGAAGAAATGGGACATGTTCTTGATGCAGTTAATTCAGGATTAGCCGCTGCAAAAAGTGCGGCTGCAAGTGGTGCTTCAGAAATTGTAGAAGCTTTTAAATCCGGATATAATGCAGGTTCACCAGGAGATATTTATCGTGCAATGAAAGCGGAAATGGGATATACAAGACAAGCAATCACTGAAGCTTACGGTCCATTAACTACATCTGCTTTCAACGCAGCTAAAAATATAGTAACTGCTTTTGGAACACCATCACTTGACCTCCCAATGGGACTATTAAACCCTGCAAACATATCATCAATGCAACTAGCCGGAAGTAAAGTGGACAACACATCATCAAACGGAAACACTACAACAATAATATTCCAAGAAGGCAGTATGCCTATTGACGCACGTAACATGACAACAAAAGAAGCAAAACAAATGCTCATATTGGCTTTGGAATCATTGAACTTATATGATCCAAATCCTAAACCTCAAGGAGAATAATGATTATGCCTGATATGTATAAAGATATTGTACCTGGAATTAATGAGACTGTTGAAATAGATGGTTATCCATTTTATACTGATGATATTCATGGAGATAATAGTTTCAATAAACGAGAATTGGTTCGTCAGAAATTGTTGGGTGGAACTGAACATGTAAGTCGTGGGAAATATCTTCCAAGAGAATATAGTTTCAGTACTGATGTTTATACTGAAGGTAACCCTGCTATTTTTGATGAAATATTCTGTGAAATGTCAAATAAACAATGTGAAGTTATTTCTGAGTATATGGGTGGTAAGTTTATGGCTGAAGTGGATATTGAACGTAGTGCTGAGGAAGCTTCGCCAGAGCATTGGCATTTGGATGTTGAAATTAAAGAGATACCTGAACCGCAACCTAACATTCCTGGTGAATCATTTGTTGTTCCGGAAGATGTTTTACAAGAAGATAATGCTGAAACCACTGAAACTGAAACTGAATCCACTATTACTACTGTTAAAGAAACTACTGTTAACTTGAATGAATTAGATTCGTTGAATAGTGTGGATGAAATTAAAAATTATATTAAAGCGAGGATGAAACCATGACTGTTAAAGCTTATAGTATTCCTCGTAATATTTTTGAAGTTTATAAAACTGATGAAGAGAATTTTGTTCCTTACGAACCTAATATGGGTGAGAAAGAAGAGGAATCATCTTCTGATTCTGATTCTGATAAAAAAGAAGAGGAAGAAGAAGAGGAAGAAGTAGAGGAAAATGATGAAGGTTTCACTTTACATCAAGGTGAAATATTAGAAACTTATTATTATGGAGATTTCTTCCGCACCGAACACGAATATGATTACGAAGCTATCAGCAATAATGGTAGTATAACTGTCCCATCTATTGATAAAAAAAGATTTTATAAAGGTGTGAGGACTTGTCTTCGTAAAGGTTGGGAAGAACATGGTTCTACAGTTACTCTTGATGATTTAAGTGAAGTATTATTAGGTTTTATCACTGAACAAACATTTGATGAAAATGGTGTTGATATAACTTTATCAGGAATGACTAAACTCTTGGATAAAAAATACCAGTTTGATTTCAGTCAAATGAAAATGTCCGTTATACTGGAAGAGATGATTAAAACCGCTGGATTAAAACCAGTAGTTGATTTCACAGGAATGGAAGATGAAGTCATAGATTATAGTAATACGAGTAGTGAAGAAAGTGACGATGAAGGCGGAGATTATAGTGGTAATGTATCATCAGATGTTAAAGCAATGGCAAAGAAAGTTTGTAAAGGTAAAAAATCTGCAAAGGCAAAAGCCAATGCCATAACTGCTTTTATCTGTGACCATGTGAAATATCCATCACCAAATTATAGTGATCATCATAAATGCCCATCTGAAGTTTTATCAAGTGGTTATAGTAATTGTTGTGACCGTGCAAGACTAGGTTACGAAATGGCAAAAGTTGTGAAATTAAAAGCAAGAGGTGTTTATGGTCCTGGCCATGTTTGGGTTCAGTATTATGTTGATGGACAATGGCAAAATTCAGACCCAGGTTATGCTAGAAGAACATTAGGACCAGTATATAACAATTTACAAGTAATAAGATTATGGGACTTCCCATCATGTTAAAGGAGGATTGTGTAAAATGGCTAATTATGTTGTTGCATCAGATAATATTGATGGGAAAGAACAAAGCTACATTAAAACTGTTATTAGTAAATTAGAAGCTAAAGGCCATACCTGTGAAAATGCTGGTGTTGGTCCAAATACTATTCAAAGTAAAGGATTATCTAGTTCATCATCTGGTAAAATTGGTGTTTTCATTGTTGGGGGATCAGATGCTGGAATGTACACTGACTTTGTCACTGGTTTAAAAAATGGTTATTATCATTATAAATATATGTGGGTTGTTTTTGCATCCAATACGGCTACAACTGATAAATGGTTAACTTGTAATGGATTAGCTAACACTCCACTTGTCAGGGCATGGGATGATAATTATTCGGGTTCTAATATTGCAGCCGTTGGTCAAACTGCAAAGGCTTATTTTGAAGCGAACAAACAGTACATTAATTATGTTTGTGGAAAGTTAGGATGTACCTTTGAAAGTATTGCTACAAAACTTGCAAATGGTGGTGAAAATGATGAGGAAGGCTCTTCAGCATCGAGCATTAAAGAGGCAATAAAAGATGTTTTATCTTATCGTGATGGTGAAATTGAATGTCGTGTAGTTAATGACACGGTCTATATTAATAAGATTCCTGACCCTGAAACAAGTAAAGTAAGTTTAATTGAAGGTTTGGATATTATTCAGGGTAGTATCAATATTACTGATGTTAATCCGGAAACTGTTAATAAGTTGATTGTTCATTGGCAGGGTGGGGAAGATATTGTTTTTATGGATGATAATCTCATAGATCGTTTTGGTGAGAAAACATCTGAAATGGATGCTGTTAAAAAAGTTCAAGTTACTGAAACCAAGGAAACAACATCTTCTACTGATACTGCTTCTGATTCAACAGACACTACATCAACATCATCATCTACTGATACAAGCACATCCACAACAACTACTACGGAAACCACCACTAAAACTGAAGAAGTACCATGCGAAACCTATGAAGAAGCATTAACTTTTGCTAATGTCGAATGGGCTAAAATCAAACGTGATAACGGCCATAAAATCGAATGTAAAGTTGTTGGTTCACCTATATGGCAACAAGGAATATGGGTTAGGGTGTACATTCCTAGTTTTGAAGAAGACGGTTATATGTATATTACAAAGTGTAATCATGATGAATCAAGTAGTGGATGGGAATGTAACATAACATTAGTAGATTATCCTCCAGGATTTGGTGATCCTCCTGAAGCGGATTCTGATGATGAAGATGAAGAGGAAACAGAAGAAGATAGTGAGGAGGATTCAACATGAAAACATCAAGCAACATCACAACAACAGATGGTAGAGTGATAAATGCGATTTCCCCAGTTATTGAATCAGTTGTTGATGATAAGTTAAATAAAACTATTAAAAAAGAAGTTAATGCTTCTAAAATACATTTAGGAGTTTTAACTAAATTTTATCCTTATCTTGATAAAGCAGAAGTTAAAGTGGATAATAAATTAATCCTTTGTAAAATTTTACATAGAATGCATGGATCATTAATTGATTTTTTCACTCCTCAAGGAAATTATGCATTCTGTGAAAAATTACAAGAACCCTGTGTTATTCCCATGAGTGAATTAGATGTTCTTGTAGCAGACATTAATGATAATACTAAAGAACAATTATTGTTAGGTTATTTTATTAAAGAAGATGTTATTTATAATTCTCCAGCTGTTCAAGGGCATTATAATATTTGTGACACTGGTGGAACAAATCAATTTGGTTTAGATATTGGTGCGGGAGATATTAATTTAGATTCAAGTAATGGAGTAACTTTTAATGAAGGTTTAACTCCGGATGAAACTAATGTTATGACTTATGCTAATTCCAGTACTGTTTACACTAAAAAAGAAGTTTACACTAAAGAAGAAGTTGATGAATTGATAAAAAAAGCTATTGAAGATTTAAAAGAAGAAATAATCAATGGTGGTGAAGATGATACCGGTTGATGTTGAAGATGAAGGTTACCGTTTCTATAAAACTTTAAATGAGGATATACAGTTAAAACCGGATGAATATAATCAATGGGATATGGTCTTTGAGAATGGAGATATCGTTAACTTAACAGGTCATGATAGTTTACGTAATGCTATTTGCATTGCTATTATGACAAGGTATCGGGAATTAAAGCATAATCAATTATATGATGAGTTTGGTTGTCGTGTTCATGAGTTAATTAAAGCTAACAAATCCCGTATGACTGAATATAAGATTGAATTATTCATTGATGATGTACTAACTCATATGCGTAGGGTTAAATCAGTTAATTATATTGAAATAACCGATAATCCTCATGGAGAACATCATAAATATCGAGTAGATTTCAGTGTAACTAGTATTTCTGACAAGACAGTTCAGGGGAGAGTGAATTTGTGACTTATAAAAGAAAGTATTATAAAGAAATTTTCCTTAAAGCATTACAAGAAGCCTTGAAACAAGGATTAATTAGTCATCAAGGAGAATTTGAAAAGTATATTAGTAATAAACAGGATATAAGTAACTTTTATGTTATGATATTAAGTATCCATTCCGAGATATTCGAAATGGTTTATTCTGATATGACTGATGTTTATTATTCTGATAAGATTGATTATGCATTAGATTCTGATTTGGATGATAAAGGTTTGGAATTAGGTATTCCTAGACCTAAAGCTACTCATGCTAGTGTTGAAGCTACTTTTACTTTGAATCGTACACAAGAAACAGATGTCTTGGAACCTGCCGGAGTATTAATCACAACAAGTACAGGTGTTGCTTATAGAACTGTTGAAGATTTATATATTCCTGCAGGAGATACAGATGCCACTGTAACTGCTTTAGCTGTGAATCCAGGAACAAGTAGCATTATTGTTGAAAATCAATTAACTAAAATAGAATCGGATTTATCAACAACAGAATCTGCTACAAAGGTTACTAATAGTGGTCCTAGTTATGGTGGTAGTGAGGGTTTTACTGATGATGAGTATCGTTTGCTTTTGAAATATCATAAGGAAATATTCCAGAAAGGTAATGAGGAAGCTTTCATTAATTATCTTGCTAATTTCGATGGTATCGATGGTTATAGTTTTATTCCGAATTGGGATGGTAGTGGTACATTGAAAGTTATTCTTGACCCCGGTACTGATTATCAATTAAATCAAGCTTATAATGATTTGCAGAAACTTGTTAGTCAAGCTTCTGAAGACATTTATATGACTGCACCTGTTAAGGTTCCGATTAATGTTCATGCTGTTGTTGATGTGGATATTGACCGTGTTAATCCATACAGTAGTATTGAAAAAGAAGAGATTAAATCTAAGATTATTAGTGCTATTAGATTATTCATCGATGGTGGTAAAAATATTATCACTGGAGAGTATTATAAAGGTTTGTCTATTGGGGAAGATTTTATCCCGTACAAATTAGGTGCTTTTCTTGATAAACAAATACCTGAGTTGAAAAATATTACTTTTAAAGTTCCTGATGATTATATTGTCATTACTGATGAGGAGATTGGTGCTACTAATGTAATTACAATTGAGATGATATAGTATGGTTTATTCAAGTTTAAAAAAATTGTTAGATGCTTTTCCTTATTTCTTGAATAAATCTTCTGGTAGTAATTTTTATAAGTCTGAATCTGTTTTTAATGAATTGTTTAAAGGTTTGTATAATGATTTGTTTGAGGTGTATCAGAGTTTTCATTTAGGTAAGCGTTTGATTGTTTGGCGGGAACAATATGAGGCTTATAATTATTCTATTAATTTTATTGCTAATTTTCCTTATTTGAAAACTGTTACTTGCTATAAGAATGATGAAGTCATATATAGTGAGTCTTATAATTATGATGATGAAATTGATACTTTCATTTATTCTTATGATAGCTCATCGGAAACAATTATTCCAACAGATAAGTATAGTATTACTGTCGAGACTTGGGAGGAATACACATTAACAAAAGGATACCCTGAAAACGACACTGCCCTAGGAAATATTTATGATCATGATGAAAGCCTAGACCACATCGGAGAACTGCACAACATTCCACGTAAAAAATACAAGGAAATCCTAAAATTCAACGATGAAGTATCATACATATATACTGGAAATGAATCAATACCTGAAGACATTACAGTAACAGATATGATGAATAATCCCGATTTCCAATTATTCTTAACAGAGAATGATTACATTGAATATTATCAAAAAACAGATTATCCGTTCAATGATAAGTTAACAGAAGATGATTATCATTATATGAACAGGATAATACAATATATGTATCATTCACATGATACACCATTACCAGTATTGGAAATTTGGAAGCTTTACGGTTTACCATTAGATGAAATCAGTTTAATTAATCGTGAAAGATATCTCTGTAAAATGTTTGAAGAAAACAGACATTTAAACAGTGATGGAGAATACGATTATAATTGGACGCCGAAACCTTGGGAACATAAAGATTTACAATGCGTCAAAGAAGATGAAGATATATTCTTCTTTGCTAATGTTAATAACTCCAGTCCAATAGAAGGACAAACGATTACTTTTAATTTTAATTTCTTTAATGAATTCGCAAGAAAAGTAGTTAATAAATTTTATATTGTCCCATATATCAATGGGGAATTGTACGATGATGATGTGGATAATTTCCCGATTACTTCTGATTCATGGAATATTTCTACAGTGAATTTCCCAGATATTGAATCTGTTTATCAATTTGATTTCACATTCAGAGCTTACACTACACCTGATTTCAATGATGATACTAGTAATTATCTTGAATCAGATACATTAAGAGTCATAATCAAAGGCTGTGACAATGCAGATTTATATGTTGACTGCATTATGGGTAGTGATAATAACGATGGTAAAACAAGAGAAACTGCATTCAGAACATTACCTAAAGCTATTTCACAAATACAAGGTTTGAATAATGTTATTGTATTAGTGAATAAAAATGAAAGATTTTATATTGATGATATTATTAAAATTGATGATTCATGTAGTATAATATCTTGTCCTGCCGGTGCTATTGTTTATCAGAACAATGGTTGGGATATTTTCAAGGTAATGCAGGATAAACAATTATATTTGCAGAACATTACTTTGAAACATAAATGTTGTGAGTTATTAGCTGATTCAACTACATTTACTAATGAAAATCGTTTGAATTATCCTATAACTGTCACTATACCTGATTGGGTTTGTAAAATTAATACTGTGATGCGTATGAATGAATCAGATTATACTTTTTATGCACATCATAATTATAATGTAACTGGAATGTTATTATCTGAGGATGGAAATGTTGTTGCTGATGAGGAAATCACTTTATATGATTCATCAGATAATCTAATTGACACTACATCTACAAATACTGATGGAAGATACACATTCACACATAATTTCACAAATATTGGTTCGTTTAAGTTCGAAGCCAAACATTTAGAATCTAAAAAATATTGTAACAGCGAAACAAATTATAATGTAAATGTACAGGCAATGCCAACAGTTTTAACAGCATCAACAGTAAACAAATTACTAATCGGAGATACATTCACTGTTGATTATTCTGTCATAGATTATTATGAAGATACGGTTAGTACTGGTACTTTAAAATTATATCAAGATAATGTACTGGTTAAAACAATAACTAATGGTGCAGCATTATCTTATAAACCAACTACTGATGGAACACATAATTATAGGCTTGTTTATTCTAACGGTAACTCTTATGTGGAAAGTACTGTTGAATTCAGTGTATCTGTTGTTAAATTAGCTACATCAATTATATTATTAGGTGAAGGTAAATCCACATACTTGACTAGTGAAAATATTAATTTAACTGGTACTATTACAGATGAAACCAGTAAAGCATTATCTAATGCTAGTTTAAAATTATATGATGGCACAACCTTAAAAGCAACATTAACCAGTAATAATAAAGGTGAAGTTTCATGGTCTGGTAAATTATCAAAAGGTACACATAATTTACGTTTAGAATATGCTGAAACAACAAAATATTATCCAAGCACCAGTAATGTTTATCGTGTACGTGTAAGAGAATCCGAATTATCAGATATTAACTTAACATTATATCCTGAACATAAAGTATTGTTAACAAAAACTGGAAGCATTCCATTAAAAGTTTTTGCTTCTGATAGTAATGGTAATCCTATAAAAACAAGTTTCAAAATATGGGATACTTATAATAATTCCTGTGAACTCAACAATACTACTACCTATACTACAGGTAATGATGGTTGGTGCAGTATCAATTTCGCTTCACAAGCTATTGTTAATTGTGAGGGAACATATTTGCAGGCTATTAGTACTGTTGATGAAGATGTTTATAGTAATCTTGCACATGTCATATATACTGCCACACCAGAAATTGATATAACTGGTGGAATATTCACTGAAGAATCAATATATAGTTATTCTGATGATGTTATTCATGTTAATGGTTATCTTGTTGATAGTGATGATGATCCAGTTCCAAATGAGAATGTTATTGTTGAAATGATTGTTGACAATGCAACAATTGAAAGTAAGACATTAACCACGAATATACTTGGTGAATACAATACAACATTCACCACAAACAGTACTATTCGTGGAAAAGACATTACATTCAAATTAAAATACAATAAAACAACCAAAAAATACGTCGCATTTACAGATACTACATTAGTTGAATTCAAACAATTAAACACAAATATCATCACATCTAATATGAATCAACCAACTGCAGAAGCAATTAACATTAATGGTGAAATATTAGATGAAAACAACCGTCCAGTAGACACAGGAACATTAAACATAATATTCAACAATACAACATACACTAAAACCATTACTGATGGAACTTTTAACTTAGGATTAAATGATGTTCTTAAAGCAGCAACATATCCAATACAATTCAAGTTTGTTGAAAACACTTACTATAAAGCATCAAACACATCTAAAAACCTAGTAATCACCAAAGTAACACCAGTATTAAATGTAGAATCCGCACACTCAATACCTGTTTTAGAATCAACATTAATACCATTCAGTGTTTCAAGAAACACAAGAATACCATTAACAGGTAATGTAATTTTAAAAGACACTACAACCAATACTGAAATAACTTCTGCTGATGTTAATGCAAATGAATTAACACTGCTTTTTGATGAAACAAAAGAAATCCCATGCAAATTAACATATGCTGGAAATGATTATCTTAACTCCGTAAGTAAAAACATAACTCTTACAATATATGGTCCTTATTACATCATCACATGTAACAAAGACGAACCATGGGAGATAAGATTAGTTGATAATGAATTCCCATCCACAAGTGATGAAGAATATCTTGTTCTAACAGAATTAACTGACGGTTATCCTAAATTAATCATTACTTCAGATATTGATTATGATACATCGGATTTAACAGAAGATGATGTTGTTGTGGTAGATAGTGATGAAACAGAACCAGATATACTGTTAATAGATGAAGGTGAGGGAGAATGAATTGTAAATATATGAGGTCTAAATTTAACTGGACACCAAACGATTATGATTTATCATTCAAACATAATGAAATACCATCCAATATTCCTATTGAAGATGCCACAAATCTATCAGATAGGTTAAAGAAAGTAACTCCTTTATCTAAAACAATTCATTTGGATTTGGATAAAGGAGAAAAAGAATTGGACGATACAGTTAGTATTGTTTCAGAACTATCATTAACAATAAATAATACAGTTAAAAGAGTTGATATAATATGATTGATGTTAAAGGAGAGTATACGATAAGTATACCTCTCCAAACAATGTTTTTAAACACCGAATTACTTATTCGAGGCACAAATTTAATAACATTGCAAGGAGAATCATTTTTCTTAAACAGATGGATAAATAACGAATTCAACACTATCAAGTACATTGTTCTAGGAAAAGGCACTGCAAGACCATTAAAAAGTGACACGAAACTTGGCCGTGAAACTGTACGTAAAAACTGCACTGGAAAAGCAGATATAAACACTAAAAAATTAAACTTAACCTGTGATGTAACTGCAAGTGAAATATTAGATACCACCGAAATCGGAGTAACTAATGATGAAGTTTTAATAAGCCACGACGTGTTTAAAAAGATTTCATCAACATTCCTAGGAAACAGTACCAGTACAATCCATATTAATTATTCTTTTACTTTAATCACTGGTGGACTCAGGAGTGATTGGAAAACAGCTAATAATGGAATTTATTATGTTTATGAACCAAATACTGTTGTAGGTGTAGTAGAATACAATAGTGATTCAGGATACACTCAAGTAAAAACATTTGATGAGTTATATCCAGGTTCTTATTATTATGATGTTAACTCACGAAACGTATATGTCAAAACATTAACCACAGTAGATCGTCCTGAAGATTTAAAGATGATTGTTCAAACAAAATAAAAAAAAAATAAAATTAAATTTTATTTGGAGGGATTAATTAACCATGCCATGTCCAGAAGAATACCGAAATCTTGGATTAAACAGTTTCGGCGAACAAAAATATGTAACTGCAGATATGCTCCGTCAATTCTGTAAGAATGACGCCTATTTAAAAAAGATGGTGGATAAATTAGAATATTTAACACCACCCGCAGTCCGTAAAGTATTCTCAACAATACCTGTTGAAAAATTATATAGTTACGGGTATAATGATGAAAATGAAGATAAAACAATTACTTTTGATGGTACTACTCATAAAATTTTAGAATTTGATTTTAATGATTTAGATTATATTGATATTGGAAAAACAACTGCTGTTAGAAATTCTCTTGTTAGTAATGGTAGTGTTGTTCAGAAGTTTGAAGTTCCTAGAATCACAAAATCATCTCTTAGAAATGATACAAGAAATTATAGTCCATGGACTATTCGTGATGAAGATGGAAATGTTATTTCTGATGATATGACTTGTAATGAGTTTTGGTATATTGGATTTGACCGTAACAGACATTACGAAACCCGACCTAACTGGTTGGCTAATATGTTGAATGGTGAAATACCTGGAATATCAAGGGCTCAGACATTCAAAGCAAAAAGTACAGGTTTGCTTGAATCAGTTGTTTTGAATTTACATCATAGTACTAATCCTGGTATGCCTTTGATTGTGCAGATAAGAAAAACTGAATTAATTGACGGTGTTTATGTTCCAGTAGACAGTGACCAACCACATTTAGCTTATGAAGCATTAAGCTTTTCAAACACTGACCCTGATGTTTATACTGTAGTTTTCAATCATCCATGTACTGTTGAAGCCGGTGAAACTTATGCAATTGTTTTATTATCACCACTTTCACATCCGACAAATTGTTTCTGGATTGGTGGATGGAATGCTCATTGTCATGCAGATGTATATGAAGATGGAAATGCATTCTACAGTTTCAACTCAGGTTATACTTGGATACGCTACGGTAAAGATGAAGAAGAAGTAGATTATCATCAAGGAAAATATGCTCCACAAGACTTCGCATTCCAATGCAATATTAAAGAATTAAAAACAGGATATAAATCAGATGAAGATTATTATGTTTATTTCAAACCAATATTTGCTAATCCAATCAAAGAATTAATGTTATCAAGTAACTGTTTCGGAGACACTGCAACAGATGGACATACCTTAAGATTTGAAGTATCACAAAATGGTAGAACATGGACAGAAATATCTGAAAAAGGCAGCATAATATTTGATGACCCTAAAAATGTATTATTTTTAAGAGCAATAATGAGAAGTGACGGTAATGTAACACCATACATTGAAGATATCACATTATCCCTGGAAATGGAAGTTCCAACAGAAATGTATGTACGTACCAAACCATATTCACCACCATTAACAGGAATATTATCAGCAAGTGTTTGGGGTAGAGTATATGCACCATTCACTAATGATCCAAACACAGAATGCAGTGTTGAAATCATAAGAGAAAAAGAAGTGATGGAACATTGGATTGTAATATACCCTGAAGACCTGATAAACTATGCGAATATTCCAACATTAAAAGATTTAAATATTAAAGCAGAAATCGAAGGAAAAACAGTTTCTCAAATAATAGAATATTTAACAGGTAAACCTACTATTATTGCTCGTTTGAGAAAAGAAAATATTTATGTTTGGGGATTCATCACTGATTTCGAATTTAAAAATAAACCTGCTTACCCAACATTAAGATGTGTATTACAACCTAGTGAAACTTCTGAAATGAATATTAATTATGGTGAATGGTACGATTACCTTGTAGATTATGAGGAAAATACTTTAACATTCTTTGATGATATCACATTACCGAAAGGAACCATAACTGTAACTTATAATCCAATATTCATAGAAGATTTAACAGCAGATGAAGTAGGTTTAAGGAAAGATGGAACTGAAGGATTAATTCTTGATTATTTCGAAGAAAAAATTGTTGTTTCTGAAGATATGATTCAGAATTATCGTGTTGATTTAAGAGCTGAACCTGTTGACCCAATACGAAAAGTAGTTATTAACAGTGAAACCGACAGGGAATATACTTTAATTGAAAATATTGATTATCATATTGAAGAGAAAAGTATAATTTTAGATATTGTTAATTTCAATGAGGATTCTCCAAGAATACAATTAAATGATATACTTACAATTGTTTACACTCCGAACTTGGATGATAATAGTATTAGTCTTGGTTATCGTGCTTCACGTGTTAATACGGATGATAAAGTGGTTATTAAACCAAATTATATTGAATACAAATCATAATATAAGGAGTTAATTATTTATGACTGAATTCAAAGTAAGATGTTATAAAACAAACAGTACTGGTGACAGTATTGGTGCAGAAATCGTTATCTATGACGGGGACGATAAAATTGACACAATAACATTAACAGACCAAACAGCAATCGATGAAATCAATAGTAGATTAGATAATATGGATTCTAATTATATTGATACTGCTGAATTGAAAGATATCTTAAAAAATTCATCAAAAAACAATGTGATTAACGCCACGTTACTTAATGGTTTAGCTAGTGATAAATTTCTTAAAACAGACCAAATAGGTAATTATACTTTTAATCCTAAAAAACATACAACTAATACTGCAGAATATGGTTTAGGTGATAAAAGTAATTATGGTCATGTTAAAACGATTGATAACTTGAATAGTGAAACATTCCGTAATGGGGAAGCATTATCAAGTCATCAAGGATATGAATTAAATGAAAGAGTTAATCAATTGGAACAAGAAAGTGCTAAAAATAATGTTCATATTTTCATTAGCCGTAAAAGTGATGGTGCAGGTGAAACAGGAACTCAAATAGTTGTAGGTTATAATACTGGTAATGGTCTTGTTGCACGTGTTGAATCTGATGACCCTAACTTTGATATTAGTAATCGTACTGTAAGATTTCTTATAAATGGTAACATCTATGATAGAACTACAGATGTTGCTGGTAAAACAAGTCCTGTTACAATTAATCTAGAACGTGGAAATTATCTTGTTACAGTTTTAATGAGTGGATATGAAGGAAAAAATCCTATAAATGAACAAAAATTCTTAATCGTAGAATAAAAATGGAGGATTGATTATTTATGGTTGATATAGGTAGCCTTAGTGATTGGTTATGTAATATAAAAGAATCCATGAAAACTTATTTTTATCCTAAAAGTGATATGGACATTTTATTAAATGGAAAATCTGATACGGGTCATATTCATGATGATAGGTATTATACTGAAACTGAAATGGATACGAAATTAAGTAAAAAATCTGATACCACTCATACACATCCAATTGATTCTGCATTAAGTAATAGTTCAACTAATCCAGTTCAAAATAAGGTGGTTAAGGGAGCTTTAGATGATAAATCTGATACCACTCATACACATCCAATTGATTCTGCATTAAGTAATAGTTCAACTAATCCTGTTCAGAACAAAGTCATTAACACAGCATTAGCAGGTAAAGCTAACACCAGCCACACCCACACTATAAGTAATATTACTAATCTGCAATCTAATTTAAACAATAAAGCAGATAAATCAGAATTACCCACTATTGATTCTGCATTGAATAGTAATTCGGGTAATCCAGTTCAAAATAGAATTATTACTAATGCATTAGCTAATAAAGCTTCTTTAGATGTTGCGAATAGTACTACTAAAGGTTTAATGTCTAATGTTGATAAAGTGAAATTGGATAATATTACTGATGGTGCTAAAGCTAAAAAAAGAGTTCCTGGAATATACATTAGTTCTGATAAGGATAAAACCAATCAAAATCTGATTACAATAGATAGAAATACTCGTTTGAAAGTAGTTTTATTCACTCAAGAAGATATAACTACTCCTCGTGATGTTTATAGTAATATTGATAATTATGCTATCAATACGAGTATCAATTATACTATAAATGGGGTGAACTCAGTTGTTAATTCAGGACAATCATTTAATGTTGGTTTAAATCCAGGAACTTATGATGTGTATTTCATGTTTGAGGGTTCAGGTAATTATTATCAAGTTTACAGGGCTATTAAATTACGTGTTGACTAAACAAAAAAAAGTTTAAATTTTTAACCGGGACACACTCTAAAAGGAGGATGATATCTTGTGATTAAAACTGAATACACAATAAACGACCAAATCCTAGAAAGAACCGATGATACAACCATCATAGCACAATCCAAAAATATTGTGAAAACATTATTCCATTTCAATGGAACGATATGGGATAATATAGATAAATTCGCAATATTCACAGATTCATGGGGAAATAAAACAACAATCCATCTTGGAAAAGCAGAAACCTGTAGTTGCATAATCCCAAATGGTTGTTTGAATGGAACTTTCTTCAAACTCACCGTTTACGGTGGAGACTTGATCACTACAAATGATGTTACAATACCATTAATGAGTAGTGGATACACCAAACACCATCACCACACTAATAATTGCGGACACGATGAAAAAGACATTTTCGTTGATATTTTCACCCGTTTAGACAATACTATTGATAATATTGTAGTTGTTGACAAATGCTTGCAATGTTACAGTAATGATAAGTTAGTTGATAGTGTTTGTTTGAATAGTTTTGTAGATGAAGCTCAATTAGATGAGTTGATACAAAGTATAGTAACCAAAACCGAAATTAAAGCATTCCTCGAAGAAGAGGGTTATATTAAAAATTTAGATTTTAATTTCGAGACTGGTGAATTGATTTTTGAAAAATAAAAAAAAATAAAGTATGTAAAAAAATTGTATAATCTTTTTTTTGAGGAATTTTATATGGCTAAATTTACAGTAAATATAAAAAATTTTATTAAAACATTAGTATATGGTAAAGACGAAATTGACACCATGATGGCAGGTAAAGCGGATGCATCTCACGAACACGGAGATATTTATTATACTGAATCCGAAATTGACACCATGATGGAAGGTAAAGCAGATAATACTGATTTACCAACAAAAACATCTGACTTAACCAACGATGGTGATGGTACACATCCTTTCTTAACCGAACACCAATCCATCACTGGTAAGAAGATAAATCCAATAAAGTCACAAGTTTATCCTCTGCATCAACTGATGAACAATACCCATCCGCTAAATTAGTATATGACCAGTTAGAAACTAAAGCGGATAATGCTGATATTCCAACTAAAGTGTCTGAATTAACTAATGATTCAGGTTACCTTGTAGCAAATGATATTTCAGGTAAAGAAGATTCATCTAACAAAGTAACAAGTTTATCAGCATCTTCCACTGACACTCAATATCCAAGTGCAAAAGCAGTTTATGATGGATTAGCAGGAAAAGCAGCATCCAGTCACGAACATACTATTAGTGATGTCACTGATTTACAAGATGCTTTAGATGCCAAAGCTGATGAAGCTGACCTTGCAACCGTAGCAACCAGTGGTAGTTACTCTGATTTATCCAACAAACCAACATTATCTGACCTTGGTGGAGTTGTCACTGTTGAAAAACAAGCAACTGCAGAATCCGGTTTCACCGCAACCTATATTGTAAAACAAAACAATGTACAAGTCGGTGCAAAAATAAACATACCAAAAGATTACCTTGTTAAATCAGCAACACTTGAAACTGTTGGAGCAACACCATCTGCAGAAGAACAAGCAGCAGGATTAGATACGGGCGACAAATATATTCTTTTTGTTGTAAACACTAAAGAAAGTGATGACCCAACAGATTTAATATTACCAGTCAATGATTTAATCGACACCTACACTGCCGATGAAGCTACTTTAACTTTAGCTAACAATCAGTTCAGCATTAAAAATGGTGGAGTTACTCGTGCTAAATTAGCAACCGCAGTAACAGATGAATTAGACAGTAAATTAGAAGCATCCGATATTGATGTATCATTCAATGACACTACAGGTATTTTAACTATTAGTGTTGGTGAAAGTGCAGGAGAATAAAAAAAAAGAATAAAATATTTTTTTTTATTCTTTTCTTTTTTTTTTATTTTTCAGTAAAATTTTATTAATTATTATTATTATTTTTTCATAATTTTTGTTTTTTCCTTAAAAATAAAAAATA
>Ga0256407_10005910_pt1 | contig 19246 bp, 20 predicted proteins | sample RumenRJG_04DNA_FD_193489 | JGI IMG/M metagenome (GOLD analysis project Ga0256407, IMG submission 193489) | Bovine rumen microbial communities from Lethbridge, Alberta, Canada - RJG_04 | ecosystem: Host-associated > Mammals > Digestive system > Stomach > Rumen | place: Canada: Alberta... | reverse complement strand
CCCTAACTTCTCTTTCATCATATTCTTTACATCTGAGATACTTTTTATAGTTATCTCCTTGTAATCTTTCTTAAACAGTTCATTGAACTTTCTTATACTTCTGAGAAATATAATCTCAGTAGCCTCAGTTAATCCTTTTACTTCTCTAATATAAGTTGTATATTTCCTTATCATTTTTTCATTATTTATAATTGAATTTTTTTTAATCATTTTTACATCTCTTTATTAGAATTTTTATATTTGCGAAAATTAAGTTTCATAAAGATATACTTATTACATCTATACAGCCTAACTTAGTTTTTAGCTTGAATTTCCCTCTATTTTTCTGCTGCTTGATAACCTGCAAACTTTCCCGCCACATTCCTTACATCTTCCTTTGATAACATACTGTTTGTATCTTCCTATCATTCTTCCAGTTTCAACAATACTTATTGAGTTTTCTTCGGCATCTACATTCTTTCTACATCTAAAGCAGTTAAATTTACCCTGAGTTGCCGCTTTATTTGCATTTTTTTCATTAATTTTTGCCATTAGATACTCTTTTACATCTTTTCCCATAAACAACACGGGATTTGAGTTTTCTATCTTAGGCATTCCAGCTTTAAGCCAATTCTGTATGCACCTTGTTGTTGCTCCTATTGTTTCGGCTAACTCTTTTTCTGTATAGGTTTTATCACTCTTTATCCGATAATATCTTTTCATTTTCATATCTATGCAGCCTCACTTACTTGTTTTCCATGATTCAAATCTATTTCCTGCAGGCACAAAGAGAAATCTATTAATAGTTTCATTTGTTCTAATATCTCACTATCAGAATCCTCTGCCCTTAAAAATTTTCTTCCTAGCTTTATAAGCTTTAATTCACTTTCCTTCATTTTCCTTTCTCCTATTTTTTTATTTTTAAAAAATTGTTTTAATTTTTCACAAAAATATTTTTGATTGTGAAAGTATTTTAAAATTTTTTACGATGGGGAATGAATATAGAATTTATGGGGAAATTAAGGGGATTTTGTTAGTTTTTATTGGGAATTTTGAGGTTTTTATAAAATAGTTGTAATTTTTGAATAAAAAAAAAGACATTGGCAGTATTTAACTATCCAATGTCAAAAAAAATATATTTTTGTTATTTTATTCCATAGTTGTCAATATTACTGTTCGTTTCACTATTTTAATATATATTGTGGGAGAAGGGTCTTTTTTTATATTAAGCTTTGAAGTTATTTCATCAACATAATCTCTAATATAACTCATAAGGGTTTGTTTATATGCTTCTCCAGAAAGTTTAGTATATTTGTTATCTGATTTTATAATTTGTTTTAAATTATTATTTATTTCTATCTTCTCTCCAGGATGTTCTAATAAATAACATAATAGTTTGAATGAATATCCATTTGTATCTCTAAAAAAATAATGCTCTTTTTTATAATAAGCATCTCCTGTTACCTTATTTACTTTTAAATCTCCATATATTAACCAATATTTATTTAAATCACTTATTTCTTTTGGACTTTTAAGAAAAGTTATACTCATACACAGTTCTAATAGTTCCTCTTTCTCTTTTTTTCTGTAAAAAATGCTGTCAATCGTTACATAATTTTGTTTTTCTAAAGCCAGTAAAAATTCTATAGTTCTAAAATTTTTATCACCATTTTCACAACTTATTACAAGATTTTTACCATATTTTTCATAATCTGCACCGAATTTTTCATATGTTTTTTTTAAATGATTTTCGTAAGAATAAGTGTTGTCATGCTTTATAACATTATCTTTTATAAAAGAATCAATATAGCTATTTAATCGGTCTTTTACTACTTTTTTATCTTCCATAGTAGTTAGATAAAATCCTTTTTCTTTAACCAGTAATTTAAAATTCTTGCTTATTTCGTATTGATTCCATTTAAAACTTCTCTTACCATAAGTTTCTATTTTTAAATGTAATGAAAAAGAAGAGTGTAAATCCATAAGTAAATCTTCATAGGAAAAGTTATTTTTATATAAAAAGTCATATTTGTATTTAGTTTTGTATTTTGTGTTTTCCATCGTTTCTGCTTTTGAATCTTTTTTTTCTTCTTTGCTAAAGTCTATAAAATCAAAATCGTCTATACCTTCTATTGTAGCTAAAGCAAAAACTTTTTTATCAACATAACTAAATATTTGTTTTTTGATTTCTTTATTTATTTTATCAAACTCTTGAGCATAATTATTATCGACAGTTTTATCTTCACTAATTTCTAAAAAACTTAAATCGTGATGTAAAAAAAATATTATAAATTCTATAGTTGCAATATTAGGTATTTTAAATCTTTTTCTTAAGTCTTTTGCTTGCTCATTAATATTCTCTTTTTTATTTTCAATTTTTTTTGTAGTTGTAGAATCGAGAGTATCTTCGTTTTCTATTTTCTCGATTGATTTCTTATTTGTTTCTTTGGCAGGTTTTGCTTTCTTTTCTTTTGTTTTCATTGACTCTCCAAAAGTTTAAGTTTTCCTTATTATACCAATTTTATACTCGATGTGTGAAGCAATAAATAGGTTGGTATTCTTGTATATAATTTAACAGAACTTAACATTTACGCCTACCCCCATATAACTTTGTAGGTCAAGGTAATATAGTAGGTTTTATTATATTTTCTATCTGCATATCTATTAGGTAGTTAATTATTAAATCCTTTATTATATTGTTCAATCTATTACAATCTAATTAAGTTTATGCAAATAAATTCCATATTAAAAATTTTAACTTCCATTCTCTAATATTAGTCGGTAATCCATATAAAAATTGCCACAAGCAATTTTTTCATTAAGTTTATCCATATAGTAATAAAGAATTTTAAATTATTAACGACAACAATAAGAATACTTACGATATTTTTTACTGGATAATCTTTCCAATAACACAATCAATATAAATTTAAAAATTCATTAACAAGGAGGTAATACCTATGACATTTTATTCCTGTAGTCCTTAGTCATTTTTATGTCGGTAGTAAGAAGTAAAAATCTAAGTAAAAGGAGAAAACTTATGGAATTAAAAGAAATTAACGAAAAGGAAGTATTAACAAAATTGTTAAACTTCACTAAAACAAAAGGTAAAAAAGGAATTGTAGAACAGTTATTAAACAAGTTCGGAAGTTTAAAACAGATAGTTGATGCTCCCAAAGATGATTTATATCCTATCGTATCTAATAAGGAAGTATCTTTAATCAGCTTTGTTAAAGAGTTTACAGCAATTTACAATCACTTGAAAATTAAAGAATCCGAAAAGGTAAATTGTCCGCAGGCAGTAGTAGATTATCTCAAGGCAGAAATGAACGGATTGAAAGTAGAAAAGATGTATGTTTTATTATTAAATGCAAGAAACCAACTCATAAAAGTTGTAGAGTTAGACGAAGGAACAGAAAGTAGGTCAGCAGTATATCCAAGAAAAGTAGCAAGATTATGTATTCAGTATTATGCTGTTTCTGTAATATTGGCACATAATCATCCAGGTGGAAGTTTAAAGCCAAGTCAAAACGATATACTCGCAACAGAGGCAATACATAAAGCATTAAAGACAATAGAAAGTTATTTGTTAGACCATATCATAATAGCAGATAACGACTATTATTCCTTCAAAGACAACGGTTTATTGTAGTATAAACATAGAATATAAATAGTAAAATCACTATACCGACACACGAAAAACTTAACAGGTTTCATTCCATATATTAATTATTCATTCTATTTACAAGCTCCCAATACACAAACAACTTAGCTTACATTCTTTCGGCTAAAGGGTTTAGTTTATATTTTCGCTCCCGATACACGAACATCTTTACTTACATTCTCATGTCTAAAGAGTATCATTCAGTTGATTAGCTCACATATATCCCATCCGTCACTCTCTACGGAATTCTCGGGGTTCCTCCGAGAGTGTGTGTTTCTACGGGGTTAAATTGTTTTTTCCTTGCCTTCATTCTTATGGCTACTGTTTTTTAGTCCTACGGCTAAAGGGTTAAATTACTTAGTTTAGCTTATATTCAACTAAGTTTCATTCCGTCTGTTAAATATTACCCAACATATTACAACTCTATTAAATTTGGCTTTTAATTAGTAGTAATTATCCGTCTACTATTATTGTTTTTATCGTCAAATAAAAGTTTAAATTTTAACCTAAAATTTCATTGTCTTTTAAGTGCATATAAAGTATAATATATAATAGATTATTTTATGTAAATGGAGGTTTAACTCGTAAAATAAAAGCAGTAAATTAAAACTTAATATTCTGTTTTTGGAAATCCGAAAGGATTTACTTTTGCTTGAGGCAAAGGGATAGCATAACCAAAGACAGTCGTTTTTAGGAATACTAATTGAGCTTAATTACCTCAATTCTTATTCCGAGTGTTCTGTAGCACTATGTGCGAAGGAACCACGGCTGTTTATTTTTGTGTATATGCTATCCACGGAATAAATCAGCCGTTATTGTTTTACTCACAAAAATCCGTAAAAATCTTTCCTTTCAAATTTCCTTAAAACAAAATATCATTTAAAAATAGGAGTTGTTATGTTTATTGTTGGTGTTTTGCTTATAAGTATTATTGTAATATTATTTATTCATTTTGTATTTTTCAAATTAACTAAAAAAATAAATTCTACAAGTTTAAGAAATATATTAAATTGGATATTTTTAATTTTAGTTTCTGCAGGAGTTATTATTTTAACAGGTGGTGGACTACATTCAGGTATGATTGGATTGTTAATCTTTTGTATAGGTGGTTTATATCTTACTTTTAATAAAAATAGAGGATAAAAAACTCAAACAAAATATTATAAATTAGGAGAAAAATTATGGGCTTTTTAATTTTTTTAGGTTTGGTTTTTATTGTTTGTGGTATATTATTCTCTAATAAAGAGAATAACAACAAAAAACAAATAACAGAAGATAAGAGTAATTTTATTAAAGACGAAGAACAAAATAACAAAAATAAAGACGAAGAACAAAATAACAAAAATGAAGATAGAATGTTTATAACGGATTTAGTTGCATCTGGGTTTGAAGATTTTTATTATAGTTATTTAGCAAAAATATTAAATGAAATAAATCGTAAAGACTATTCACATATATCAAGTTTAGATGAAGATGATGATAAATTACCAGATTTAAGTTGGATAGTTAATTTAAAACGCGATGGAAAATTTGTAGAAGCAAATGGGTATTATATGGAAATCGTTAAAAAATCTTATAAAGTTGATAGTTCTGTCCTATATAGTTGGTATAAAACCTTAATGGCAGCAGGAGCAATAGAAGAAGCTTGTGCTATATTAGTACTAAGTATAAAAATATTGATAGCATTAAGATATCAAATGATAAAGAATAGTCCTTTTCAACAAACAATACAATTGTTCAAACTAATTAAAATAATTGAAAGAAAAAATCTAAAGGAGTTATTAGAATATATGAATATGCTTGCAGGATTACATAGTGCTGATAATTCCGATAATGATATTTATAATTTTCAAAAGAAAGTAATAGATATCTTAAATTTTAACTCAATAAATTTAAATAAATATTTGAATTTAGAAAAAGAATTAGGTCGAGATTTTTTAAAAAAACAAGAAATGTTAATGGAAAATTTTGGTTTGAATTTATAAAAAAATATCTCTGTTGAAATAAAAAGGAGGAAAGTATGAAGAATTTATTTGAGGCTTGTCAAAGTGGAGATTTAGATTTAGTTAAATATTTGGTAGAGGGAAAAAATATCGATATTAATTTTAAAGATATGCTTGGAATAACCGCTCTATGGAAGGCTTGCAAAAGTGGAAATTTAGATTTGGTTAAATATCTTATAGAAGATATTGGAGCTAACATCTATATTAAAACTAATACAGGTAGCACTATTTTGTTTGCTGCTTGTGAAAGTGATAATTTGGAATTAGTTAAATACCTAGTAGAAGATAAAAGAATTGACATCAATTTGGAAAATGACAATGGAGAAACCGCAATTAACCGTTCTTCTTACAATACGAAAATATGGAAATATTTAAATAAAAAAATGAACCAATAAAAAATAAGTTTACGGCTGTAGAAACTATAAATTTTTATAGATGTAGAGGTATGATGAAAAATATAATTAATTATTTAAAAGATAATTATCTTATTACATATGAGATAAAAAATAAATAACGGAGCTATATGTATGAGTGAAAAGAAAGAAGATATGGTTACATTGGCTAAGCAAGGAGATGCTTCAAATCAAAGTATGTTAGGAACTTTTTTAATTTCAATACACAACTATAAAGAAGGAGTTTATTGGCTTAAAAAAGCAGCAGAACAGGGTGAAGCGGTTGCACAATATAATCTTGGGATTTGTTATAATAAAGGATGGGGAGTAAAGCAAGATACAAATAAAGCCTTATTTTGGTTCAAAAAAGCAGAAGAAAATAAATATTATGAAGTAAGTTATTTGAAAACTAATAAAAACAATAATAATAGTTCATATAATAATTCTAATGGCTGTTTAATACCGATAATTATATTTGTATCTGTATTAAGTAGTATCTTTTTTATAGTATAAATAAAATTTTATGACTAAAAAAATACGGATTCTCTTTTTCTTGGAAAAGATTATTAGGAATAAGCGGACTAAAAAGCAAAGTATCACGAAAAACAGGTATTCCACTAACTAAAAGCGGACTTGAAAGAAAAATCGGCAGAACCATTATAAATATCTTGTTTAAGAAAAAATAGAAAGATACTCTTTTGCTTTGATGACCAACTCAATCTTTTATAACATTGTCCTAGAAAAACTTTGAACAATCATCTATTCTATCTATTAAATATTACCCAACATATTACAACTCTATTAAACTTATGCTTTTAATAAATGTAGTCTTTTTTGCGACAAGAGGTTGTCGTAAAATTTTTGTATAATATAATAATAATAGAACAGTTAGAATTTAATTTTATTAAAGATATTAACGATATGGAAAAACAAAGTTAAAACAGTAGTAAAATAGCTTTTTATAACGGAGATATTATATCCAATGGTTGAAATACACGGACATAAAATCAATTTTGGCGATTTTTATAAATCTAAAATACAATAACTAAAAGAAGAATTTAAAAATGCAATGTATAAAAGATAGTATAAAAAATATAAATATAGTTATCGGTTGCGATATAGGTTGTACTTATTGTTATGCTAGAATGAATAATGCTAGATTTCATACAACAGATGACTTTAATATTCCTATATTTTTTGAAAATAAATTGAAAATGCTTGATAATAAAAAACACACTGCTTATCTCCTAACTGGGCAAAGTGATTTAAGTGGTTGGAAACAAGAATGGTTAGATAAAGTTTATGAAAAAATGAAAGAAAATCAAGATACGCAATACATTTTTTTAACAAAAAGACCTGATAAAATAAAACTAACTGATACCCCCGATAATGGCTGGTTTGGTGTAACTGTTACATCATCAAAAGAAAAGGAAAAGATAGATATTTTAAAAAAAAATATAAAAGCGAAACATTATCATATTACCTTTGAGCCACTTTTTGATGATGTAGGAAAATTAGATTTAACAGACATATCTTGGGTAGTAATCGGAACAGAAACAGGAAATAGAAAGAATAAAGCAGTATCAAAAAAAGAATGGATTTATAATATTTATAATCAAGCGAAAGAAAAGAATATTCCTGTATTTATGAAAGAAGATTTATTAGGAATATTAAATGAAGATGAAATGATACAAGAATTTCCTAAAGAATTTGGAGAATAATTATGATAGATTTAAAAAATGTAGTTATAAAAGAAAAGAAAGTTGATACAATTCTAACAAAATCTAATTTACCTATTGCAGGATATTCAATAAATCCTTATGTAGGTTGTCCTTTTGCTTGTAGGTATTGTTATGCAACATTTATGAAAAGATTTACTAATCATAAAGAAGATTGGGGAATGTTTTTAGATGTTAAGTATTGGAACAAAATCAACAACCCACAAAAGTATAAAGGAAAAACTATGATAATTGGATCAGTTACAGATGGATATAATTATTTTGAAGCTAAATATAAGAGAACAAGAACATTTTTAGAAGAAATGCAAGGTAGTGGAATAAATCTTATCGTAACAACAAAATCAAATTTAGTAACAAGAGATATAGATTTAATAAAAAATTACCCTAATCCATTAGTTTCTTGGTCAATGAATACATTAGATGAAAGATTTAAAAAAGATATGGAAAATACCCCTACAATCAAATCAAGAATTGAGGCAATGAAACAGATTCATGATGAAGGAATAAGAACAACTTGTTTTATATCCCCAATATTTCCAGGGATTACAGATGTTTTTTCTATTATTGAAGAAATTAAAGATTTTTGTGATTATATATGGCTTGAAAACTTAAATTTAAGAGGTAGTTTTAAAGGAACAATAATGAATTATATTAAAGAAAAATATCCTGCTTTATATCCTTTATATGATGAAATATATAATAAAAAGAATATATCTTACTGGGAAATGTTAGACAAGCAAGTAGAAGAATATGCTAATAAAAATAGATATATGTATGTTATTGATGAAGAGCCTTTTTTTAAAAATCCTACAGGAAAGCCAATTATAATTAATTATTTTTATCACGAAAAAATAAGACAATCATCAAAGAAAAGGTAAAAGACAAATTACAATTTTTAGGAATAGTGATATGAGCAAATCAGAAATGGTTTGTTCTTTTTTTTGGTCTTTAAATCCGAAACACTCACAAATTTTTTCTTATTACCAAGTTGAAATCCTGTTCACTCACAATTTTTTGTTGTATTAAGAATAGCGTTGTCATAGATCCTGCATGCGGAACGGGCGGAATGCTGTCGGTCGCAGAAGAGTGAGCAACATAACCATCTTTTTTGAGAAAAATAGAAAGATACTCTTTGTTATAAACATTGAGCTATATAGAAAATATTCTATCTGCTGAACAACCAGCTATTCCGTATATTAAATATTACCTAACCTATTACAACCCTATTAAACTTATGCTTTTAAGAACTGTAGTCTTTTTTGCGACAACCCGTTGTCCTAATGCTTTTTTATAATATAATAATCGGAGATAACATATACAATGGTTGAAATACACGGACATAAAATCAATTTTAATGATAAGGAAATAAAACAAAAGCTACAGAAAGTATTGATAGCCGAGTTGGATGTATTGCGAATAAGAAAAGAACAGTATGAGTATTTAGAAGAAGAGAGAAAGAGAGGAATATATATTTTTTGTGGAGATATTACAGTAGATATAGATTGGGAAACTTTATCTGTAGGTTATATGTGTCGTGGAGATTAAATAAATCAAAAATAGGAGCCATTTATGAAAATACTAATAGCAGGTAGTAGAACTGTTACAGACATAAACATTTTACTAAAAGCAATAGAATTATCTAATTATAACATAACATCGGAAGACGAAATAGTTTCTGGTGGTGCAAAAGGGGTTGATACTTTAGCAGAAATCTATGCAAAGGACAAAAATATTACTATAACAATATTTAAACCAGATTGGAACAAATACGGAAAAGCAGCAGGAGTTTTAAGAAATTGTGAAATGGCAAAATATTGTGATGTTGGTATCGTTATTCATAACGGAAGTAGAGGTAGTATGAATATGATAAAAAATTTAATTAAGTTTAATAAAAAATATTTCGAATATAAAATATAGAAAAACGGATTAAATTTTTATAACCTAAACAAGCCATTTTTTTCTTTGACTTGCTGGTTAAATTTAGTAAAATTATAGTAATTAACAAATCTGTTTTTACATCAAAAAGGAGTTGTTATGAGTTTGACTTCAAATGTAAACGAAAAAGCAAATCTAATATGGGCTATAGCAGATAAACTTACAGGTGTCTATAAACCGCACGAATACGGAAAAGTAATCTTACCTTTTACCGTAATTAGAAGATTCGATTGTATTTTAGCTAAAACTAAAAAAGCTGTTTTAAAAAAGAACGAATCTATGCCAAAAGATATGCCAATGAGAAACGATTTTTTAAAGAAAGCATCTGGATATCAATTCTATAATACAAGTAAATATACTTTTGAAACTTTACTTGACGATTCAAGCAATATTGAAGCCAATTTCAGAAACTATATTAACGGTTTTTCAGAAAATGTAAGCCAGATTATTGAAAAGTTTAAGTTTGATAATGAAATACAAACTTTAGCAGATAAAAACTTGTTGTATATCGTTATACAAGAATTTACTACACCCAAAGCAGATTTACATCCAGATAAAATTTCTAATTTGGAAATGGGATATATCTTTGAAGAAATAATCAGAAAATTTTCTGAAGCTCATAATGAAGATGCAGGACAACATTATACTCCGAGAGAAGTTATAGAACTTATGGTAAATATTTTATTTACAAAAGATGACGATATTTTAACAAGAAATGTCGCAAAAACAATTTATGACCCAGCCTGCGGAACTGGTGGAATGTTATCCGTTGCAGAAGATTATCTAAAAAAATTAAATAACTCTGCCACACTATTACCTTTTGGACAAGAAATTAACGATGAAACTTTTGCAATATGTAAAGCAGATATGCTCATTAAAGGTAACGATGCCGACAATATAAAAAATGGAAACACATTATCTGATGATAAATTTAAAAATCAACAATTTGATTACATACTATCAAATCCACCTTTCGGTAGAGAATGGAAGAACGATAAAAAAGCTGTTGAAGATGAAGCCAAATTAGGTGCTGGTGGAAGATTTGGTGCAGGGTTGCCGTCTGTTGGTGACGGACAAATGCTTTTTTTACAAACTGCAATCCATAAAATGAAAGATAAAAGCCAAGGTGGTAGTAAAGTTGCTATTATTCATAACGGTTCACCATTGTTTACGGGTGATGCAGGTTCAGGAACATCAGAAATTAGAAGATATATTTTAGAAAATGATTTGTTAGAAACTATAATTGCATTACCAAACGATATTTTTTATAACACGGGAATAGCAACATATATTTGGGTATTATCAAATAAAAAAGAGAAAAGAAGACAGGGCAAAGTTCAACTTATAAATGCAAACAGCATGTATGAAAAAAGAAGAAAATCTTTAGGTAATAAAAGAAACGACATACCAAAAGAATCTATTGATGAAATAACAAAACTTTATGCAGATTTTAAGGAAACGGAATTAAGTAAAATTTTTGATACGGAAGATTTTGGCTATTCAAAAATTGTTGTTGAAAGACCACAAAAAGATGAAAAAGGAAAAATCATATTAAAGAAAGGACATCCAGTTGCCGATACAACTTTGAGAGATACGGAAAATGTTCCGTTAAAACAAGATATTGACGAATATTTTAAAAGAGAAGTTTTACCGTATGCACCAGATGCTTGGATAGATAAAAGCAAAACAAAAGTAGGTTATGAAATACCGTTTACAAGATATTTTTATAAATATGTTCCGCCAAAACCCGCTGAAGATATTATGAAAGAAATAAAAGAACTTGAAAAATCTATTGCAGGAACTATTGATAATATTTTGAATGATTAAAAATTTATAAGAAAATATAAAATGCAATCAAATAAAGATATAGATTTAACTATTATTAAAACAAAACAAGAAAGCAGAAAAATAGGACTTATGAAATTTGGAGCAAAATCCCATATGGAAGCTTTCTACAATAATGGAGAAATATATTTTAATACTTTCTCATATTTTAAAAATTTAGAAATATCTGAAGATGGACGAGCAGACAAATATGAATATTTATCAGAACATTATTCAGGTGATGGATTAAAAGATATTAGTCTTGAATTGAATAATATAGATAATAAACCTATAAAAATTTCTCAGGAATCTGGTTTGGAATCCGTATCAATAGACATTAATAATAAAAAATATACTCATATATTTTGTATGTCTTATATAGATGTGTTATGGACAGAACAACACAGAAAAATTATTGATGAACGAAATTTTGCAAAGAATAAAGATTATGTTGTGCTAATATACGATATAGCCAAATTTTCCAAACTGTTAAGTGATACATTAATAAAAAATAAATGGAAAGTTGGATATGGATACATAAAATATGTTGACAGAAATAATTTTTCTGGAAAAATGGGTTGTTTTAAAAAATTTAATGAATATGCTTATCAAAATGAATGGAGATTAGCCATTAATTGTGGAAAAGAAGAAAAATCTTTTAGTTTAAATATAGGCTCTTTAGAAGGAATTGCTTTTCCACCAATGACAAAGGAAGAATTTTTTTCTATTCCTTTTAAAATTGTAGAACAGGATATTAATTTATGAATATAACATATAAAGATAGTGGTATAGAATGGATAGGAAAAATTCCTAAACATTGGGAAATTAAACAAGTGAAAAATTTATTTAAAATTGGTAGAGGACGGGTGATTAGCCAATTAGAATTAGAAGATAATGGAGAATATCCTGTTTTTTCATCTCAAACACAAAATAATGGTTGTTTAGGGTATATAAAAACTTATGATTTTGATGTCTCGCAATTAACTTGGACTACCGATGGAGCAAATGCAGGAACAATTTTTCTAAGAGAAGGAAAACATAACTGCACAAATGTTTGTGGAACATTACAGCTTAGAAATAATGATGTGAATTTAAAGTATATGCTATATAATTTAACACACATTGTTCATTATCATAAAAGGCAAGATACAAATGGTTATAAAATAATGAATAATGAAATGGCAGCAATAAAAGTTTGTATTCCTGATGTCAAAGAACAGCAAGCTATTGCGGATTATCTTGATAACAAGTGTGGTGAGATTGATAATGCTATTGAAACGGAAAAAAATGTTATTGAAAAACTTAAAGAATATAAACAATCCATTATAACCGAAACGGTAACAAAAGGTCTTGATAAATCCGTTGAACTTAAAGATAGTGGTATAGAATGGATAGGAAAAATTCCTAAACATTGGGAGATAATATCATTATCAAAAATTTCAAATATTGTTAGAGGTGCATCACCAAGACCAGCGGGAGACCCTCTCTATTTTGCTGGAGATTTTTGCCCTTGGATTACAGTTGCAGAAGTAACAAAAGATGAGTCCAAATATATATTTAAAACAGAAGAATATTTGACTGAACTTGGTGTTCAACATAGCAAACTGATTGAAAAAGATACCTTTTTATTGTCAAATAGTGGTGCAACTCTTGGTGTTCCTAAAATAACTAAAATAAAAGGTTGTATAAACGACGGTTCCTTAGCTTTCTTAGAAATTTCTTGTAATAAAGACTATTTGTACTATGTATTAAAATCAAGAACAAATGAATTTAGAAAACAAATGCAAGGATATGGGCAACCAAATTTAAATACCACTATTGTAAAGGCTTTTAAGATTTGTTTACCTACGAGAAAAGAGCAACAACAGATAGCAGACTATCTTGATAAAAAATGTTCTCAAATAGACGAAGCAATAAAAAAGAAAGAAGAATTAATAGAAAAACTTACGGAATATAAAAAATCTTTAATATACGAATGTGTAACAGGTAAAAGAAAAGCTTGTTAGGGGATAACAAAATGCAAGAAACTTTATTAAAAGAAAAAAACTTTGAAGAAGCAATTGAAAAATTTTTAATTACCGAAGGTGGTTATACAAAAGGTAATCCCGAAAGTTTAAACCGCACAATAGCTTTGGATGAAGAAACCTTTTTATCTTTTATAAAAACTACCCAACCTAAACAATGGGAAAAGCATTGTAGAAATTATCCTACTAACCCCGAACAAGCATTATTAAAAAGATTTCAAGAAGAAGTATCTGATAAAAATTTATTACAAGTTTTAAGACACGGTTTTAAGGATAGAGGAATCAATTTTAATGTTTGTTACTTCAAGCCAGAAACAAAACTAAATGACGATACTGTTGAAAAATATAATCAAAACATTTTACATTGCACAAGACAAATGAAGTTTTCTGTTTTGGATGAAAGAAGTATAGATATTGTTCTTTTGTTAAACGGTATTCCTATAGTTTCAATGGAATTAAAGAACCAATTTACAGGACAGAATGTTAATAATGCAATCAATCAATATAAATTTGACCGTGCAACAAAAGATAAAATGTTTGAATTTAAACAAAGAGTATTAGTTCATTTTGCGGTTGATTTATACGATGTTTATATGACAACAAAATTACAAGGTGCAAGCACATATTTTTTACCGTTCAATCAAGGCTCTAATGGTGCTGGAAATGTTGGTGGTAAAGGTAATCCGCAAATTGAAAACGATTATATTACATCTTACCTATGGAAAAAGATATTAGTAAAAGATTCTTTAATGGAAATTTTACATAAATATATGCTCTTAGAAGTAAAAGACGGTAAAGAAACAATGATTTTCCCGAGATACCATCAGTTGGATGTTGTAACAAAACTTTTGGATGATGTTAAAAAAATAGGTAGTGGAAAAAACTATTTAATTCAACATAGTGCAGGTTCTGGAAAATCTAATTCTATTGCTTGGCTTGCTCACAGATTACAAAGTTTACACGATAAAAACGATGAAGCAATATTTAATTCGGTTATAGTTGTTACTGATAGAAAAGTTTTAGATAGTCAATTACAAGATACTATTTACCAAATAGACCATGTTGACGGAGTGGTTCGTCCCATTACAAAAGGTTCTGAAACTTTAAAGGATGCTATTAATGACGGAGCAAAAATAATTATAACAACACTTCAAAAGTTTCCGTATATTTATAAAGATGTTGAATCTTCTGGTAAAAGATATGCTGTTATCGTAGATGAAGCACATTCTTCACAAAGCGGAACGGCAGCAAAGAAATTAAAGGTTGCATTAAGTGATACGGAAGAAATTTTAGAGGAATATGCAAAACAAGAGGCAGAAGAAGAAAAGAATAAAGAAGATTTTGAAGATAACTTAGTAAAAGAATTAGCAACACATGGAACACATGACAATATTTCCTTTTTTGCATTTACGGCAACACCAAAAGATAAAACATTACAGCTTTTCGGACAAAAACAGGATAACGGTAATTATAGAGCTTTTCATACATATTCTATGCGACAAGCCATAGAAGAGGGTTTTATTTTAGATGTTCTTCAAAATTACACTACATATAAACAATACTATCAAATAGCAAAAAAAATTAAAGGTAATCCAGAATACGATAAATTAAAAGGTGCAAGGGCTGTTTCAAGATTTCAAAGTTTGCACCCGCACAACATAGCACAAAAAACGGCAATAATAGTAGAACATTTTATGGATATAACAAAAAACAAAATTAACGGTAGAGCCAAAGCTATGGTTGTTACTTCTTCAAGATTACATGCCGTAAGATACTTATTTGAATTTAAAAAATATATAAAAGAACAACAATATAAAGATATAGATGTGTTAGTTGCTTTTTCTGGAAGTGTTGATGATAACGGACAGGAATGGACAGAAGAAAAAATTAATAAAAATAAGAACGGTGAAACAATAAAGGAAAATCAATTAAGAAAGTATTTTCATGACGATTTCAATATGTTAATCGTTGCTGAAAAATATCAAACAGGTTTTGATGAACCATTACTGCATACAATGTTTGTAGATAAAAAGTTAAATGGTGTTAAAGCCGTTCAAACATTATCAAGGTTAAACAGAACAATGAAGGGAAAAGAAGATACTTTTGTTCTTGATTTTGCAAACACACAAGAAGAAATAAAACGGGCATTCCAACCATATTATGAAGCAACAATTTTGGAAGGTGAAACAAATCCTAACTTGATTTATAAATTGAAAACACAATTAGATGATTTCCATGTATATCAAGATAATGAAGTAGAAACTTTTGCAAAGAAGTTTTATCAAAAAACAGCACCTACACTTGATATTCTTTCACCTATTTTAAAACCAGCATTAGAAAGATATTGTGCTTTAGAAGATAAAAAGAAAGACGAGTTTAAATCTTTAATACATTCTTTTAACAGGATATATGCTTTTATTATACAGGTATGTAGAATGTTTGATAAAGACATTCAAAAACTTTATGTCTTTACAAAATACTTATCAAAGATTTTACCTAAAAACAATAATGACAAAATTAATTTGAATGATGCCTTATTACTTGAATATTATAAACTTCAAAAAACAAGTGAAGGTAAAATTACTCTTGAACAACAAGATATAGTTATTCCACCTATTACAGGTGGTGCTTATACAGGAAGAGATAAAGAAAAAGGAACTTTATCTGAAATTATAGATAAGTTTAATAAAAAATTTGGGACAAACTTTACCGAACAGGATAAAGTTTTGGAACAACTAAAAGCAGACATTTTAAAAGATGAAAAAATTGTAAAGTCAGCTAAAAACGGAGATAAAACGGCATTTGATGCTTTATCGGATAAGAAGTTTAATGATATAGCCATAAACCGTTATGAAGAAAATGATAAGTTTTTCAAATTCTTATTCAAAGATGCCGAAAACTTAAAATATATCAAGAAGTTATTGCTAGCCAGTATTTACAGGGAATTGAGAGATACAAAGGATGAATAACAATATGAAAGAAAAATGTTTTTTTTGTAATACAGAAGCCGAAACAGGAAACAATACAGATAAACAAGGTAGAGATTTTATATGTCCTGTTTGTGGTCGTTACTTTATACAAGGTTATTCTAATGATTTTTGTGAGCAGTTTATCGATAAAACAAAATACACAGAACAAAAAGCATTACTAAGATATTACTTAAAAAAGAACACTTTTAATAAATCAAAATTTTATTTTTTTGATGTAACATATTCTTGGATACAAAAAATATTAAATGAAAAAACATTACCAAATATAATAGAACAAACAGAAAATTTATTGTTATATTGTGGTAACGAATTTAAACAAGGTGAATCTTTTGAAAGAAATATGGAAATGGTATCTATAGTAGGTTCAGAAAGTATAAAAGCTTTAGATATTATTATTGGAGCTTTGATTGAGAGAAATTTGTTAAAACAAGCATATGGAAAAATTAATATTTATTCTCTTACTTTTGACGGATGGATTGAATATGAAAAATTAAAAAGAGGACAAACTAATTCAAACAAAGCATTCCTTGCTATGAAATTTAATTCGGAATTTATAACCGATGATTTAATAAATAAGATAAAAAATTGTTTGGATGAAATCGGGTATCAATTGGAAAGTCTACAAGATAGACAACAAGCAGGATTAATAGATGACCACTTAAAACAAAGAATAAAAGGTTCTAAATTCTTAATTGTTGATTTATCGGATGAAAATAAAGGTGCTTACTGGGAAGGTGGTTACGGAGAAGGTTTAGGAAAACCTGTAATATACATATGCGATAAAGGACAATTTGATAACAATAAATCTCATTTTGATACAAACCATCATTTGACTGTTATGTATGATAAAAAATGCACTGATGAAAATAGTGATTTTCATATAAATAAGTTTCTAAAAAAATTACAAGATGTAATAAAGGAATCTTTGTAATACTGAGATTAATAAGGAAGATAGTTATAATGAACGATTTTGATAAGAACAATATAAATACCGCATATGATGCAATGAGATACGCGGAAGCAAAAGAAAAAGAACAAAGACAAAAAGAAATTGAAAGACAAAAGAAAGAAACTTATGATAGTAAAGTTCTTAAAGTTGCAGAAGAAACAAAACATATAGAAGAACAAGCAAAAAATATAGCAAAAGAGAGTCTTGCCGTATCTAAAAAAAACACAAAAATATCTATAGTAACACTTATAATAGCAAGTATCGGTTCTATATGTGCAATAATAACATTAATTAAACAATTCTTTAATTAAGAATTGAATAAAAGGAGTTATTTAATGTTTAATGATGTGTTAGGTAAGATAAAACGATTAATGTATATAGCAAACGAATTAGACAGTGGCGAGATAAAAGTTTCTGCAATAGCCGAATATTTAGGTGTATCTGTTAGAACTATCCAAAGAGACATACAAACTTTAGAATCAGGTGGTTTTGCTATAAGTCCTTTAGCAAGGGGAACATATTCTTTTGTTGATGGCTTTTCTTTAAAGAAACTAAAGATAACCTGTGAAGAGTTTGCTATGCTTGCCGTATTTTCTGATATTGCTAATGCTTTAGGTGAAAAATTTTCCGATACATATTCATCATTAAAAAATAAAGTGTTGGAACATAACAAAGTTCAAGAAAGTCCTTTCTTTGTTAAAATGCTTAAAGGTAGAGATTATAAAGATACAAAAATAACAAGAAACATAGAAACAGCAATAGAATGTTCGTATAAGATAAAACTTGAGTATAAAACAGCAAAGACAGAAGAAAAGATTAACAATGTTCCAATAAAACCGTTAAAACTATTGTGGTTTGATGGATTTTGGTATTTATTAGCATTAGGATATAAGAATAGACTCCTTAAGTTGAGGTTAGAAAAGATTACATATTGTAAGGTATTAGATGAAACCTTTTCAAAACCGAAGAACTTACAGAATATACTGGATGAAAGTGTAAACATTTGGTTTGAAACAAAGAGAGATAAAAAAGCCATATTAAACATAGATAAGAAAGTAGCTAAGTATTTTAAGGAAAAGAATTACTTCCCTAAACAAAAGATAGTTAAGGAATATAAAACAGGTGATATAGTTTTAGAATGTTACTTTGCTAAAGAAGAGGAAATACTCCATACAATACTCCAATGGATTCCATATATAATAGTAAAAGAACCTGATACTTTAGCTGATACTATTAAACTAAAGATTAGTAACTATCAAAAGTTAATAAAGAACTAACAATGGTATTATGGATATAGGACTGGAAGTATCAATACTCTAATGTCCTTTACAAATTAAGCTCATTTTTTCTTGCTTTTTAAAATTTAATTTGCTATAACACATTGTCGAAGTTCTTCAAACTTGTAATAAGACTGTAGTCAAGTGTTAGAAGGGAATATTTATAACAATTGTAAAGTTTTAATACTAGTTTAACAAGGTTTGTAAGTTTTGTGCTTTTTGTCGTCGACAAATTGCGATTTTGTCGTCTTAACATGAAAGTTGTCGAATTACAGACCCCAAAAAAACAAACTAGAAAAAATCCCGAAACATATTGATTTTTAAGCAAAAAAACAGATTAAATTATATCATAACAAATGATATAGTTTTTTTTAAAAGTGTAAAAAAATATCGGTTTTAATCCTTATTTATTAATATTTGCAAATATATCAAAAGGTGTTTTATAATTTGGTATTATTTCATTATCTTTT
>Ga0256407_10005907_pt1 | contig 19248 bp, 14 predicted proteins | sample RumenRJG_04DNA_FD_193489 | JGI IMG/M metagenome (GOLD analysis project Ga0256407, IMG submission 193489) | Bovine rumen microbial communities from Lethbridge, Alberta, Canada - RJG_04 | ecosystem: Host-associated > Mammals > Digestive system > Stomach > Rumen | place: Canada: Alberta... | reverse complement strand
ATTTCCGCCCGAAGGGCGCCGTCCTCATCAGTATGCCTTTAGGCGTACAGCCAAACTAATTTCGGCGCGCAGCGCGATTAATTTTTGAACTTAATTTTTGATAAATTTCCGCCCGAAGGGCGCCGCCCTCATCAGTATGCCTTTAGGCGTACTGCCCAAAGATTCTGTTTGATTTTGAGCACCACCATTAATTTTTGAATAATTTTTGAATTAAATTTTTGATAAATTTCCACGCGCAGCGTGCCGGCGACTCAGGTGTACCGCAAGGTGCACCAAATATTTAATTGAATAATTTTGATTCTAATTTTGAATAATTTCCGCCCGCAGGGCGCCGAGATACAAGTATGCCGTCAGGTGTACGCACTAGATTTCAGTGCTGTATGCCTTTAGGCGTACTGTCAAACCAATTCATTCTCCATCAAAATTTTATATAAGAAATAATATAATTTTAGCACATTAGGTTCTTTTTATATTAGAAATAATGTAATATCAAAATCATTTCGTATTTTTGTATCCGAAATAATATAAAATGATATGGAGCGAACACAATTGTCTGCAGTAGTGAAAGCCCTGCGAAAGGAATATGGTCTTACACAGGAAGACCTCGCCATGAAATCTGGAGTAGGCCTCTGCTTCGTACGCAAACTGGAGCAAGGCAAACCCACCCTGAGAATGGATAAGGTAAACCAGCTACTTGATTTGTTTAACTACGAACTGACAGCAACACCCAAGCAATGAGACAAGCAAGAATATACCGCAAGGACATCCAGGCCGGCATCCTGACCGAAGAAGGAGGCGAATAACGCTTCAGCTATGATGAAGCGTATCTCGCTCGTGAGGATGCACAGCCTGTAAGCCTTACATTGCCTTTACAGTCGGATGCCTACGTAAGTCCCGTGCTGTTCCCATTCTTCGACGGATTGATTCCCGAGGGATGGCTGCTTGATGTGGCACTCCGCAACACAGATATCAGCATCCTCGACCGCATGTCGCTCCTCCTATTGTGCTGCAAGGAATGCATCGGTTCTGTCAGTGTCGTACCAATTGTTAAGAAAGGAGGCGAATGATGTGCAAGTGCCTGTATTGTTATCAACCTTTGGAAGAAGGGCAGAAGGATTTCCATCCCCATTGCGCCCGAAAGTTCTTCGGCACAAAGGATGTGCCTTTGCTGGAATATCGGCATGAGGACCTCGACAGCCTTGCCGAACAAATCATCCGTGCCCAGACTTCCTTGACAGGTGTCCAGCCCAAACTGTCACTGAACCTAAGTAAACATGAGGGATGCAGCCGACTGACCATCGTCGGTCTATGGGGCGCTTTCATCTTCAAACCACAGACGGAAAGTTATCCGCAACTGCCCGAAAATGAAGATTTGACCATGCACCTCGCAGAAGCGGCAAGGATTAGTGTCGTGCCGCACAGCCTCATCCGTTTGGCGGACGGGAGACTAGGCTATATCACCAGGCGTATTGACCGTAGCCCCAACGGAGAGAAGATAGATATGGAAGACATGTGCCAGCTCACATTGCATCCCACGGAATATAAGTATAAAGGCTCGCATGAGCAAATCGCCAAGGCCATAGCACAGTTCAGCGGTACGCCAAAGCTCGACTTGACGAACTATATGCATCTTTTGCTCTTCTGCTTTCTGACAGGCAACAATGATATGCACCTGAAGAACTTCTCGCTCTACCGCCCGTTTGGAAGGTATCAGTTGACCCCTGCATACGACCTCCTCAATGTAGCTGTAGCCAATCCAAGGGACAAGGAAGAATTGGCCTTGCCGCTTTCTGGGAGAAAGTCGAGACTCCGCTTGGACGACTTCCTTAGTGGAGCAAAGACAATGGGCTTGGACGAAAAAGTGGTGCTGCGTCTTATCGCAAGCCTTCAAAAGGCGCTCCCCAAGTGGCAGCACCTCATTCAGAATTCGTTCCTCGATGAAGACATGAAAATCGCATACATGAATCTAATCACCTCTCGCATAGCCCGATTGCAGCCATGACATTCGTCCCAGTAATTAACCCCCGCCCCTCGCAGAGAAGTGGTAATCTAACTCCCCGTCACCGTAATCCCGGTTGATGTCGAGCAGTCCGCTAGGCACTCCCCGCCCCTTGCTATGAAGGAGGTAATCAACTCCCCGCCCCCCTTGTAGGGGAGGGGCCGGGGTGGGGTCTCAGCCAAAAGATTCTGCAACATTTTGAACCTGCCGTTCAGCTTGATTTGCAATCCGCCCCAACAAACCAATTTCAGCGCGAAGCGCAAATAATTCAGATTCTAATTTTGTTTAATTTCCACGCGAAGCATGCCGACATTATCAGTATGCCTTTAGGCGTACTGTCCGATAAGTTTCTGTTCGATTTTGTAAGATTTCTGTGCGAAGCACACTCCAAACTCATATGCGCCGCCAGGCGCACATTCCTCTCGATTATTTCAAAAACCGAGAGTCCTTGTTAGTGCCTAAAAAAGATTATTCCTTCCTCCGTCTCCGTGTCTCCAGGAAAACAATCGCTATCAGCACAAGTACAATTATCGCTGCAATAGTGATGTTGGTCTTCGTCCAGAAAGGCTCCTTTACGTCTACATGCTTAGCCGGTTTCTGCTCCAGCCCGTTGATGCGGTCATAGATACCCTTGCAGGTTTGCATCACGGCGATGTCGACGTTGCCGTCCTGCATGTTTGGCTTTAAGTATTCATTGGCTATATTGTTGCACGTGGTATCAGGTAGATTTATCTCAAGCCCCTTTCCCGGCGCGATGAAGAACTGTCGGTCTCCCTTGGCTATCACCACCACAAGGCCGGTTCGGGTATCTTTGTATCCCACTCCGTATTTGTTTCCTATATCTTGAGCCATGCGGAATGCGTCACCGTCTTTTATGCGGTTGGCCACCACAAACACACTCTGAATATCAAATTCCTGATGGAGCTTGTTCAGATAGTAGTTGGCAGAGTCTTTGTATTCCGCCGATAGCAGGCCGTCGGGGTCGCACACAAACTGAGTGGAATCATCAAGATAAACAATCTTAATGTTGTCGGCGCTCCACACTGTCGACACGGAATCCTCTTGTCCGTATAAGGAAGTCGCTGCAAAAACCAAAATCAATAAAAGGTAATGTTTCATAATGTAAGGTAATAGATGTTTTCAGAATCATGAGGTTGTAGACCTTTCTGCAAAGATACAAAAAATCTTTTTAATCCAAAAGAAAAATAATCTTTACCTACAATATTTCCGATAATTATCCCCGTGCGCCTGCGCACATGAAAATTTCAGCGTATTACGATAATTTCTGTCAGAAAAATATTTTCAGAGCGCAGCGCCCCAGATTTTTGAATCAGATTTTTTTAAAATTTCCGCCCAAGCGCCGCTCCCCTCAGTATGCCTTTAGGCGTACTGCCCAAAGATTCTGTTTGATTCTGAACCGATTTTGAAAGATTTCTGTGCGTAGCACACTCCCTAGACCAAGTGCGCCGTCCGGTGCACCACTATAAATTTTTGATTAATTTTTGTTCTTAATTTTTGATTTATTTCTCGCTCGCAGAGCGATTCCAATACCCAGTATGCCTTTAGGCGTACTGCCCACCAGATTTCCGTCCGTGGGCGCAGCACACCAAGACATCAATTCCACAAATCACCGAATAAAATCGCCACAAATCACCGAATAACCATCCCCCAAATCACCGAACAAAATCGTCCCAAATCACCGAAAAGTCAAAATTTTTGGTCTATTGTGCTATAATCACATGTTGTCAGAATCCCATTCTGACAGTTCGGCATCCGTTTCCCTGGGATAACCATAGGCGGCTTTCAGTTCCTCCTCAGGAAAAGACTGTTTGAACTTATCGCCCAGCAACAAAATTATCATATCGTCTATCTTCTCATTGTTGCGTTTCAACGGTTCTACACACAACCCTTTGACGGCCAAAACACACAGATAGGTACCAACAGTTCCTTCCATCATTCCGTCAAAATGCGAGATAAGGTTTTCTGCAGTCTCCCGATATTTCAGCAACACACGTAGCATATAACACCGTTCTCGGCATTTCATCCTTTCGATGAGAAAAGGATGCTCATGATGGTTGCCATCCATACGCAGGAGCGATTCATACCGACGGTCGTCGTTCATCGCTTCCTTTACCAGTGCCATCAGCGTGGCATGATCTTCTTCCTGCAGCGGTGACGCTTCAAACAACCGGTCGAAATCCCATCCGTCGAATGCTGATGAAATAAAGTCTATCGGGTTTCCCTCCGTTTCCTTCAACCCCATAAAAGCATGGAGTGCAGATGCTATTCGCTTGATTCTGATCTGGTTTGACCAGGCTATGTCGTCGAATGACTTTCCGTGATAGGATTTTATCAGACTGGCCATTTTGAAATACTCCTGAATAAGGCGCTTGGCATCCCATTGGCTGCTGCTGGCGGTTTGTTTCATTTTGTCAGTTTTTGTTTTTCAGATATTCAACATATTTCTCAATGATAACAGATGATGTACCGTCAGGATGATTGAAAATAAGTCCACCCTCTTGCGGATGGTGTTGACGAACCAAATGTATTATCCGAATATAGCAAGTGTTTTCATGACAATGACGGGAATAGTTCTCTATTTAGGAGTTATTCTTCATACGTTCAATCCCTTTCATAAGAGCCTTTCGAATCACAACGTAACTAGAGAAGAAACCGTCAATGAGATTTGGGTTTAAGCTCCTTTTGGCATCAGCCAGTTCTTCTTCTGTCAAATCCTCGACTGTCAGCCCATAAGGCTCAAGTCTTTTGTTTATTTTTTCGTTGATAGTCATACTATTTCCTTATTCTGATAGAATTTCCTTGTTTAATGAGTTCTTTGGCATCCTTCAAATGCTCCTCTAGTTCTTCCGACGGGACAAAGTATATGACGGGCTTGGTAGCTTTGGGAAAACGGTTGAAATAAGGGTCGGTGGAAACTACCCATTTCCATTCTGCCATATTGGGGATATTGGGCATGGCATCCCATAGTTCAAAGAGGCGTGATTTCATGGCAAGGGTCACGCCGCGTTTCCCATTTCTCAGACGCGATACGCAGACGAGATGCTGCTGTATCCGTTTATCACTGTTCTGTTCTTCCTTCGTAGAACGATGTGTGACAGATAGATTGCGATTGAACTTCACGTTTATCTCTTTCATCTTGGCGATAAAAAGTTTTCCGTGAGGTCCGGTGTCCTGCATCTGATTGCTCAAAATGTAATAATGTATCATCTCATGCAGAATGGTATCCTCAACCACATTTTCAGGCAAGTCCATGACAGTACTGATTTTGAACACGAAACCATAATAGTGCCAAGTTCCATCAGGGTTCTTCTCGCGCTGGTAGAACACTGCACCCAAAAATGACTTGGCATTGCTTAGTTTGAAGGGAAGTGGTTTCAACTTCCCTTCAAAACAAAGCTCGTTATATTCATCAAACTTACGTTTGATATAATCAATTGTTGCCCTCATTCTGCTCTTCGTCTGTTTGGTTCGCCAGTTCTACCTGATAGAGGTCCAACGCCTCCTGGTCTTCGATGGTCAGCTTTTGTTCAAGCACTTCATCCAAATGCAGTCCTATAAACCAATCACCTGCTGACCAATCAGAAACTTCACTTCCCACATTTGATTCGGAATAAACTATATCTTGCTGTTCAAAAGGTTGGCAATCCATTTCATAAGGATTATCTTCATCGAGTCTGACAATAGCCTGGCTACCGCTAAAGTCCATGGATGTCCTGTAGTGAACATACTTGTATCTCTTAACTTCAAATGGGAACACATTATTATTCACAGTAGACAAATCATAATGCTTGTTTGGATCACATCCTTCCACAAGAATCAGATTACCCATCAAATCCTTCTCCAGGAATGTGTTGACTGTGGTTGGTTTGATATCACGCCAATTGATTTTCCGTATACCAAGCAGAATATCGAAGAACAAATCCTTTTGTATTGTCAGAGATACCACTTCTTCTTTGGGGAAGTGGTTGATGCTATCAAGACTGATTTGCTTCTTTGCCTTGCGGAATTTCTTGTTGCCATTGATTGTGAAGATGCCAGCCTCCATATTCTCTGGCAAGGTTAATACAGGCCAATAGAATGCTGTTCCTCTCCATCCTTGGTCAATCATACCATTTTGTTTGAGAAATACAATTACAGGACGGTCTGTTGCATTTCTGCGGTCAATATTGATTTCACTACCAGACTCTGGAGCATCTATGAAACGTCCTCGCTTGTCATAAATGTTTTCACGTTCACGGCTCAGGTTACGGTCGTCTCGTACTGCTACGAGAACCATGCCGTCTGTATCGTATGTAAGATGTTCAAGGGGTGTTACCATGTCATTGATATCCCATTCCAATCCCACATTATTGTAATCTTCTTGATAAGTATATGATTCACGAATGAGTGATATCACTTTCACAACATCGTTGTAATGCATAAGGAAGAAACCATCATCATTTGGCCTGTTCTGTAACCTTACACTTTGCAGAATATCTTCAATCTTCTGTGTGATAAGTTCATTTTCAGCAGGTTCTAATGTTTGCATACCCACGGGGTAGGTGCGCTGTCCCGGCTTTAAAACCTGAGTGTTGGCTGGCAGATATTTGTTCTGTGCGCTTGGGCTGATACGCTTGTCATATCCGATGACCATGCTTGTAAAGTCATTGGATTGAACTGAATTGCGGTGTGCTTCCAAATATCGATAGAGATAGTCGTCGAACACATTGATAGTCTTCAATACATCATAGATGTCATAAGTGGTAAAGAAACGTGTACAAGCCATGTCCTCTTTGCTGCGTGCGCCATACATACGGGCATGCTGCAACACCGTGTCCATTTGGAACTTTTTGGGGTCACGGCCATAGAAGAAACACAGCATATTGTCAATAGTTATACCACGGTCAAGAATGGATCCTCCAATGAAGAAATTGAGTGCCTGCTCCAAACGCAACTGTCCATGTTCGTTAAGCATCAACGCTACATGTTCCTCGGAGTTAACAACTTTAATGATATAGTCATTATATTCCAATATGCGCTTTACCTCTGCTTCTACTTCTGCAAAGGTCGGGAACTTTTCATCTATAAGGTGTTGTTTGTTGCCTAACTCGTTGCTTTGTTTTAGACTTTCATAAGCATCTGATTCGAGGTCGAGGATATGTAAGTCAGAGTTTCCTTTCTCAAGAACGGCTTGCTTTACATCGTCAATGATTTCAGAAATCAATTCTTCTTGCCATCTGTGTTTGGCTTTATTTACTTCGCAGTGAATCAAACAACTTGACTTGTATTTGATTCCATTAGGATCCTTCTTCTTTTCTTGAATGCTACGTATCGCTGTCGCAAAAAGATAGCTGACAACAGCATAATTCAAGGAATCAAGGTTGTTTGAGTGCGCCTTTGATTCCAAATAGAATTCATTTCGGGCTGAAAGTATACCAATACAAATATCATCAACTGGTTGGAAAAGGTGGCCATACATGTTTGCGGGATGGAAATTGCCGTTTTCATCTATTTCCCCTTCCTGGCTATCAATGTAATACTGTTTGCCGCCAACATACCGGTCGTGAATGGGCACCAAACCCGTATATCTGGGCAGCCATGCCAATGCTTCCTTGCCTTCGCGAAGTTGTACGGTACCGTCTGGATGCAGATAGAGCGAATATGGTGTAGCCGTAATCTGCATGTAGCGACAGAAACGAGGTTGTTTCCTGAGCTGCTCAATAAGTTCCGCAATAGCCAATAGTTTGAGTTCACCCTTACGTCTCAAATAGGCGTGACTGGCAAAATCTGCCTCGTCATCGCATATAAGCACCTTCTTCAGACGCATTTGTTCATTTTGGGTAAAAAGGTCATTGATATAACGCAAATTGGTGTCTTCTTTCTTGCAAACTATGATGAACTTCCTCACAGGGTCATTCATTTCGTAGTCGCTCAGTCCACCTCGTCTATAGAGATCGAGTATGTCATAGATTTTCACGATTGCCTTTTGCCCATAAGTACCATTGTCTTTGAAAAATCGGAAATCTTTGTTCAAGCGCTCAATGGTCTGATTAGTGAGCATGTTTGTCCCCTTGGTCATCACAATGGCAATTTCGATACCTCTGTCAAAACACAATGCAATGACATTCTCAAAGGTATCGGTCTTACCACACTGAACCTTTCCTAACAGCAGACAAGGCTGTGTAGCTTTCTCACCTTCCATCATCAGTTGGTCGGTCATTTCACGCACCACTTTTTCCTTTTGGGGTGTCATGAATACGTTGTGTGCAGCCATGGTGCTGAAGATGTATTCATCGTCACGTACATTCTGAGCTGCTTCCAGTCTTGCTTTTTCAGCAAGCATCTCTGCTGTTGGCTCTTGTCCGAAACCACGTAGCTGAGCCTCGAAAGCCAAATAGGCCTCTAATGTTTCAAAGTGCATAGGCTTGTGTATTAGTTATTTAATAATGAATTCAAAATATGGGAAAGTATCAATAAAATCGTTCTCTGTCATAGTTGGATTGTTCAGCAGGAATGACTGTTTATAGACATCTATGGCTTCTTCGGTGGCCTTGCTAACCTTTAATACCTTATAGACTCCGGATTCCGGTCGCTCCAGTAGTTTTGCCTCTATCAACATAGGCAAAATGCAATACAGGGCATTGGGAAGGGAACGGTTGGAGCCGTATTTTTCAGCCATTTTTTGTCTGATCAAATCCGTTGTCACAATATCTTGGACGTGGAAATATTTGCCGAGCAAAGACACCACATCGTATCCGAAACAATAGGTAGAACAGATGACAGCTGTGAATAACAAAGTCCTGTCAGGTTTGTTTCGCAACATTAATTCCACACGGTCCTTGTTCTCCATAAGGTAAGGCATCAATGGATTCTTCTTTGTCAACCGGTTGATAACCGTTACAGCCTTTCCAATACGGTTTTGTCCCTGATATTCTGTCGAGACCAACTCTCGGAAATAGTCTGATGTGGCGTTGCCCTGCAATTCTGCAAGCAATGCCATTTCCAGTATGGATATAGGAATTCTTTGATTGATACCTATATCTTGTTTTAATATGTTTTTCTTTTGATTCATAATATACAACCTTCAAATATCATTCATCAATTTTCAATTTCACAAATGGTATCACCACTTCCGTAAAATGGCTTCCACCATGTGTAATCATGGCGCTTCCTTCTCTTGCAAAACAACTGTCATCCCTGATGGCAAGCCAATTGTCATGGTTGAGAAGAGAAAGGTCTTTGTTTTCTTTGTAGAATCGTGCCTGTTCATCTTTGTTGTTATAAATAAGATGACGTTTTCCCCGACTTCCATCTTTATAGAGGAAAACCGATTCTATTTGTGTTAGTGGCCGCCATCCATACGACAAGACACTTCCGTGATCCGTGGTTAGATACAGATGGTATCCCAAGCGTAAGATGGCCATGATTTTCTCCGTTATGCGCGGGCACCAGTTCTCTGTCAGTGAAAGCAGGTCTTTATTGTCAGTAGAAGAATGCATTTTCTCATCCATCTCCACCGTGACAACAGCAAGTCGTTTCACTCCCTCATTGATGGCGAATTCGTCCTTATCGCTGATATATTGCAACTCATGAGAGCCAAATCCCTGCTGTTTCCAATAGTCCATCCATAGTTTGCCTTCGTTGGTCGGATTTTGCTTGTAGTCTGGTTGTGGGACACCGCCTCTGAAGATAGCTTGGCGAGATAGCATTGTGATACTTGGAAGCCAGGACAATGTGGTTCCATCCTCTGTTTTCACGCCTTTTGTTTCTAAAAATTGCCTTAGGATGGTGTATTGCCAGTAGGTAAATCCGTCCACAACCAATAAAGCGACTTTATCTTCCCTGTCATGTTGAATTACAAGATGAGGTAGAATTTTATTCACACTCTTTGGATGAATGAGGTGGTTGCTTTGAAGGGTAGCAAAGTAATTCTCATCCACCCACTTTTGAAAGCTATGGTTGATAGCATCTATGCCAGGAATGATTTGATGATAGACTCCATTTTTTACAGCATCTATCGTTATGCTGGATATAGTCTCCATCATCGACTGTGGCTTAGTCCAGTCCACCTCTATATTTCTCAGTCTCGCCAGGCAATAATCCGCAGATTGTTTCAATTCTTGTTCTCTTTCAACAATCAACCTCTCAACCAAGAAACTGCACTCACTCATTGTAACTCTCCGAGTCGTAGTCAATGGGTACAATTTGTCGAGAACCTCAAAAGGAAGGCAACGCAATAATGACTTGTTCGCAAACAATGGGAATGCATCGCTGATGTTGAATGTGCAGACGTATGCTTGTTGTCGCATATCCGGAAGAATGGAAGTGGTGTCTTCAGATACATACAAAAACCGTCTGTCACTATTGACCTTGAAAATCAGCTCAAAATGTATGCGTAGTTGAAGGTTGCTGCCTACAACTACTTCCACCCCATAGTTTTGAAAGAGTAATGAGCGCACAGCTTCCTGAGTGAGTAAACCGTCAGGGTTGTTCACAATACTCAGGCATTGGTAGTCTACCATCACCTTAGCGGCTATACGCTTGATAAGATTACTATTCATCTTCTTTGGCGTTCGACTTGGGTCGTCTATAAGGACAATCTGAGCCGTTCTTGTTTAGGACACCAATGTCCTGAACATCGGTTATCATATCACATTATAGTTTATTCAGAGCGATATCGTAGAATTGAAGGAGAACCTCGTCCTCGTCGCGCAAGTTCTGCGGTATCTTGTCGCCTACAGTGACGATAGTCTGAAAATCCTTGTCGATATAACACTGTTTGAAACCGGCACGAAGGGCTTCTACTCGCACTTCGCGAAGTTTGGCTTTTGGCTTTAAGGCTTGCTCTTTATAGAGGTTAAACTCACGGAGCAGAGCTTTCGTGCGCATCAGATTCTTATCGACGTCATCTTGGATATTAGGTAGTCGCCATTTGCCATCTTCCATCTCTATGAAATTTTCTTCCAACAGGGTTTTTAATTCTGGTAATATGTCACCCTTACGTAGTCCGTTGATAGCCTGCATCCATTCGGGTTGAATTTGTTGGTATGTCTTAGGAGACTCCCGGAGTTGGTTCTTTAACCATTCAATCCCATTGGCTTCGTCGCTAACGATGATGCCCATAGGAGCGAAACCGTCGGTAAGCTTACGTTTCTCCTCGTATTCAGCTACTTGAGTGGCAGTGAAAAACATACCGTCTCGCTCTACAAACCGTTCACGCAGTCCCTGTTGAAATTCCTGAGCATCCATTGGAACTGGCAGCCCGTGTTGGACGTAGTAACTGATTAGACGGTCGAATAATATCTTTGGACTACGTTCAATGATTGTAGTAGTTTTGTTGTCTTTCTTAATGTGAGGTGTCAATTTGCCTAAATGATATTCGATGAAATCCCATACATTTTCTTTACACCCAATTTGATTTGTAATCTTAACGATTATTTCATCAGAAGGTTTATAACAAGTTATAGCCAAATCTTGTCTAACTGCTGTGGATGTTGTAATTGATCTCATCCCTCCCTGTTTCTTGTCAAGACCTGCAACATTAGCGATAACAAAACCTGCTAATAACAATGAACGTTGAATTGCATTCCAAACAGAAGCTTTAGTGTTACTAAACTCTATCGTAATCCATTTGCCAGGTTTCAATATCCTGTAATACTCAGCAAAACATCTTGACATCATTGACTGATAAAAGTTAGATGTTTTACCTTGAACCCTATTTTCTATAGCTTCAGTATCATTGTTTGTAATTACTTTAAGCCATCCTTCCACAATATAGTTCAATTCTGAATACATAATGTTTGCACCAAAAGGAGGGTCAACAAATATATAGTCTATAGAATTGTCTGCTATCTGTATTTTGTTTGCAGATGAAACAGAAACATTGTTACTGTTGTAATTTGGCAAATAAGGTAATGCCCGTAGCAAACTATTCAGTTTATCATCAAGTTGTTCGAGAATAGATGTTTCAACAGAAATATTGGGGACATATAAAGTGCCCTTCATATGCCCTGCATTCCATCCTCCGCCTCCAAAAAAGAAGTTGTTAAAATGAACTCGATTCATTTTAGAAGAGCGATTAACCATGCCAGTGAAAAGGAATTTGAGTATATTGCTATAAGAAGATTCCTCAAAATGCTTTAATACTATAGATAATGCCAAAGAGTTCCTTTTCGTATTATAGAGATGAACGTTTGTGATTCCATGCGTTCTTAAAGGTTCTCTTGTTTTTTCTCCATCAGGCAATTCTTGTGTTGCCACAAAATACTTATATTTAGTGGAAGCAATTTTGTCAATTAAATCAAGATCTTCTTTATCTGGTCTTTTTTGTAAACGTTTCCCATTACATGTATACACAATCATTACGGGAACCGATTTCGCTACATATATTTCTTTATTTAGGGCATCATCGTATTCTGTAACAAACACCCTCTCTGCTGGATCTTTCTTATTATGTATCTTCCCACAATGAGGGCATCTATAATTCTCATTTAGTTTTTTACCCTCAACATCCATTACAACATCCCAATAGTTAAATTCGCATCCGCATTGTTTGCAGCTCATTACATCGCTCCATACGGTATAATTAATTAAACCCTCAATGCCAGACGAATTCCTTGTAGAATATAACCACTTACATTCTTCGGCTATTTTTGAAATGACTCTTCTTGCTTCTCTTTCAAATTCTTTAGCATTAATGGGTGTATTATACACATATGCTATTGAAGATGCATAAGGTGATAGATCACTACAAATCGCATGTCTAAGTCCCCACATAGGCTTTTTACCATATAATACACGCCATTCATTATCAATCTTTTCTTTTGTGTTTATATCAGGATTTCCACAAGCTTGGGCCGCGACACCTGTCATCCCCGTTCCAGCAAATCCATCAAGTATGACATCTCCTGGCTGTGTGTAGTGCAATATGAAACGCATTATTGCAGGATGAGGAACCTTTGTGTGATATGTGTGGGCTGTATAAACGGGGTTACTCTTTCCCTCACTCACATCACTGGCATACGGTTCTTTCACTTCAAAGTCCGCTTTGCGTTTTCCTTCAACTTCAAGTTGTTTCTTCTCACCCTCCCATTGAGTTATGAAATCATTAAGCCACGGGTTAGGACAAGCTGTGTAATATGGTGGGTCTGACAGATTAATAATATCATCATCTGTTCCTATTGGGAAACCCTCTATTTTCCGCAATTCAGGCAATTTTTTCCTAAGTTCCTCACGAAAGAATTCACGTCGTGCTTCTTCATTGGGGAACTTTTGTCCTAAACATGCAACAGGCTCATCACGCTCTTCCCAAAGGTCACCAGGTGTGATTCGTCCCATTTCTTCTGCATCAAAAAGCAATTGCTGGTCGGAGATACTATTTTTTTTGCTCATGGCGAATGTGTCTTATTTTAATATGATACGTATGTTCTCACTTTTGCTACCTACAGTCAAAGAGTTGATGTATTGCTTGAATGCCTTAATTGCATCTTCTGGGGTCATTGGTCGGTTCAGCACCTGACGAATGGCATCACTACTGATGACAATTTTATTTATACCTTGGTGTAACTTACCCACAATCTCCACTAAACGCTCCGCGTTAAGGGGTGAGAGTTGTTCTGCATCGGTATTGAAACGGTGAAGTAGCCCCTGTTCACTATCGTCGAGAATATCCTTGTTGGCAAGAAGGGTCTCGTCTTTCAATATCTGGTGCAGGGATTTGTCTACATTCTCAAAGATGCTGTTCAACTCTTCGCTCAAATCGGCAATTTTAGGCAATTGCTTGCCAGCAAAATGTAAAGGATTGAAGCCTTGATAGGGAACACGGAGAATTGACTCACGTGTCACGGCACTGCTGCCTACGGTAAGAGATGACATTTTTCTCGTCCATTCGCCATATTGTGCAGAAACAGAGAAATAACCTTTGTCATGGTCGGCACCGCAGATGGCATCACAAATCTTTTTCTCGGGACTGTTGATAATTTTTCTCTTCTCTGTATCTTGGAATGCATTGATATGAAGACGGTTGTATTCACTCAGATACCAATCAGCGTATTCTCCCATTAACGTGTCTAATTCCTTGCGATAAGCATTTACAATTTGTTCGTCGCTCATCTTACTTATGACATCTTTAAGTTTCAACAAGGCATCATCCACTCGCTGTTTCATGGATTCGTCAGTCATATATTGACGAGCTTGATTCAAATAACTCATTCGTGAACGGAAATCTTCCACAAATAATAGGGTCTTGCTAATTTTTGCCATATCCTTCCTGACAGCCGTGACTTGTTTGATTTGGTCAGCAGTCCACGGAATATTGCGCATCTTTGCTGGTGAAGCGTAAGACGGCAACTTGTCACAAAGCCCAGACAACGCATGGAGACGATTGCGCAAACTCATGCCGTCCATTGATGACATAATCTCTATATTTTCAAGAAAAATTCCATTGCCAACTGTATGGCTCATCTTTACCGCTTCTGCAGCTAGTTCCTTACCCTTGGTCACCAAATCTACATATATCTCACGATTATTAAGTTGAGCGGTCATGTCCTTTTTTACAATGCCCAAGAACAGTTCGCGAACGGCTGCAACATTCATACCTTTTGGTTGGCGCACATGTGAGAATGTGTAAAAACTGTTATCTGGAAGATCGACAATGTTTTTAAGATTAGCAGCATTGATATTCGTGCCACCAGGAAAATCTATCTCTATCTCACCCAATGCAACCATGGCTGCGAGAACCAGGAATTCGTAATCAGCGTCAATATCGTAGTCGTTGGTACGCCAATCGTCTTCCCACTCCTTATAGAAACGATGAAGAATCTCATCACGGTTCAAGACTTGGCCTTCACCTTTTGCTTCCAGCATATTCTTGACACTGATGGCATAAATGCATGCCTCTGTGCTCAGTTGATTGTCTTGTAGCAAACCAAGACCAGCAAGGATGGCTTCGCTATCACTATTTTTATAATCGGGATTGGCAATTTTCATCCGTGCACCTTTCAGCATGGCTCCACGATTTTGTGTCGTAATGGGATTACGAAGAAGCGTGAATTTTGGATAATTGGGCAGTTGCTGACAGAAGTAGTCTTCCAACAATGTACTGGCAATCTTGCTGATGACCTGTTCTTTGGATCCACCTGTCATCAATTGCGGGTTGATGGGTTGCACCTCACCTTGATAAACAATCTCCGTACATTGCGTGAAGTCACGTTGGAAGACTGGCTTCAGTTTGTCTTCGTAGCGTTTCTTATATTGCAGGTAGAATGGCTTCTGTGAACTATCTACGCTGGCGTAAAGAGCTTCTGCAGCGGCATAGAGTTCAACCAGTTCTTTCATCTCATCGCTAACCTTGTCGAGATGGACATAGACACTGTCGGATTCATCGCCATGTTCTATTTTGGCCTTATTGAAAATAGGCATGAAATAGATGTAGAAGTTTTGCTGAGGATGTGTGGTACTGCGCTCCGCTGGATTGCCCATGAAAATATAACCATCGAGCATCACCTTATGACTTATCCAGTTGATGCTATGACGGAATATCTTGAATTCGCGCCGATATTGCTCCACATCGATAGGCAAGTATTCAACCAAGAAATTAAAGAAATGGCTGTCTTTGTTGTCGTCACTCATGGTGGTCACGAAGTCTTTAATCTTCTGTTCGTAATTTACACCACCTTCTACACGCAGATGGAACTCCTGATTGGTCTCGTTTTTCTCAAAATATTGACCATCAGTCGCGGTGACAATCTGTTTTGCCACAGTGTTGATGGTGTCGAGCAGAAACTCGCGGTCGAGACAGGTAGCATCAAGGTAGCAAAGATCATCGATGAGATTCTCAGCACTCACACCGTTGGTCTTTGTAATATCGTCTTGCAAAATCTTGATTGCACAGGCGTTGGCGATACGATGGGCCAAAGGTGCTTTCTTAGCGCGTGCAGCGGTGAAATTCTCGTCAATCTTCTGATGGATAGTGGTCATAATTTCTGATACACGGCGCACATCTGCTTCCGTCATCATCCCTGGTACGTTCAGATTTTCCCAATAATGATCGTAGCATATCAGTCCAGGATGTGTTGATGGGACATCCTCGTCAAGTAAGGCTTCAAACTTGCGTGTCAGGGTTCTCATCACCTCTCGTTGGTTTTTCCGAACCTTGATTTGCTGGAAGTTCTCAAAGTAAGATGGGTTTACGGGAAAGAGATTCACATAGTCTTCCAGATGGGCATGCATGTCTGTAAAGAACTCTGTGAATTGGCTCAAATGCTGGCGGATAATATTTTTCTGCCTGTCATCCTTGTGAAGGAGTCGCTGTTGCACGACAAACTGCACATCCTGCTTAGTAATCTCTATCTGACGGAAGCGATCGTTGACCTTTTGCAGCATGTCGGCAGCAAACTGGAATTCAGGAGCGTTGTAAATCATCTCCTGTACACCAAACACCATGCGGAATTTCGTGTGGTCGCTCATCTGGCCCAATGCCTGCAAAACGGCAAGGTCACGATTAATCTTGTCTGAGCCACTGCGGCCTTTCAGGTAGGACAACATCTCATCAATGACTATCATCAAGCCCTTGTTGGGAAAAGAATTTTCAAACTGTGCCATCATGCGGTTTAGTTTGTCGGTATACATGTCGGGGAGTTTGTCATTGGAAATGCTATAGTTCATCCCCCATGTCTTCAATTGCTGGTCTATCTGATAGCAGACAATACGCCATAGCTCATCGTCATTACCCAACTCAAAGCGGATAACCTTGTATTTTCCAGCAATATTGTGAAGCACTTGACGGGCTTTGTCGCTCTTCACCAAAGGTAAATATTGCTCGTCTTCAGCGATGAGTGAAAAAAGTGACATCAAGTGGGATTTACCTGTTCCATAATTACCAACTATTTGTAGTCCATACGTGTCATAACTGGCAGTGTAATCAAGATTCTTGCACAATTCTGGGATGATGACCTTCTCGTATGTGGTTGAAAAAACAAAATCTCGAACCAACGAACGGCGGTAATCGTCATTTTTCAATCGGTCGAACTTGACGACTTCGTTGATGGGCTCGAACTGAATGAGTTCTCTATATTTCATAAGATTGGTTTTATTAGTCTATGATGGTATAATCAAGATTGTTTAAATCGATGGATAAATTATACTGACGGGAGAGGAAATAGAAACAACTATTTACTACTACTCCTTCAGCCTGTATGATGAGCAATATATCTTTGGATATTTGTTCGATAATCGTTTCAAGATTGAGCGAAAGTGCTGGCTCAAAAAGAATGGCGATGTTGCTCAATGCCACGTAGCGTCCATAATGGGGGTGGGTGTGGGTACACTCACCAATCATTTTTCGAACAACGTCATTGGCACAAAGGTCAAGATGGTCTTCTTGTGCACATCGCTTGAGAGCATTGGCAAGGAAGACACCCGTATCAATACTTTCCACATCCAGAGAAGACGAGAGGTCGAATACAAGCTTGTATTTTGGATGCTTTGAGAGATATGTTGCCAGATGAAAATTCATTGACACAATGTAAAATCCACCCTCCATAGTGCTCCGGCGGGTGACCTAACCCAATAATACACTATGAGAGTGAACCCTCAATTTTTGCCCTTGGCAAATGGTCTTCGCCGAAGCTTTCTCTTCGTAAGAGAAGTATTCTTTTGAGGACCTTCTAATTCTGAGGGCGTAAGGAGCCCTCAGAGTTTGGATTCGCTAAACAAGGGTGTAAAAGTTTACATCCTTGTGGAATTATTTGCGATAAAAGGTGTGGAAAGTCAAAGGTTTTTATTATCTTTGTCGGATAATACTTCTCTTACGAAGAGAAAGCCCCTCCCCCTAAAACAAATTCCCTCTCTTACAGAGGCGCCTCCTCCTACAGCAGCGACAGCAGCATGCGGTTGGCGTCGTCCACTGCCGTGGTCTCCAGCGAGGCCAGGTATATCTGCGTGGTGGCCTCGGAGTCGTGCCCCATGCCCTCGCTGATTACCGACAGGGGCACATGACGCTGGCGGGCGGCGCTGGCCCAGGAATGGCGCGCCACATACATGGAAAGGGGGCGGGGCAGATGGAGCAGCTCGCTGAGCCGCTTCAACCGCTGGTTCACCACATGCAGGGCGTTGGTGTACTGGCGCCGCTCGTCGCCCGCACGCCGGATGATGGGCAGCAGGTAGTCGCCCATGCAGTCTGTGGAATATTTTTCCACAATCTGCTGCATGCACCGCTCCCAGCGGATGCTGAGCTCCTGACCGGTCTTGCGGCGGCGGTAGGTGAGGAGACCGCGCTGCAGCTGCCCTCGCCGCAGGTAGGCCATGTCGACAAACGACATGCCGCGGGTGTAGAAACTGAACAGAAAGAGGTCGCGCGCCAGCGCCAGCCGGGGTTTTCCGGTCAGGTCGAGGCGCTTCAGGGCCTTGATGGTCTTCAGCGGCACGGCCCGCTTCGCCGTCTTCTCCACACCGGTGTAGACATGGGCGAAGGGGTGGCGCTGCGGGGTGAGCCCGTCTTCCACGGCGCGGTTGTAAACGGCGCGCAGGATGCGCAGGTAGAATGAACTGCTGTTCATGCGCACGCCGCGGCTCCGGAGCCATGCCTCGTAGCGTTCCATCAGGGCGGAGTTCACCCCGTCGAGGGGCAAGTCGCGGCCCTCGGTGAAGGTCATGAAGCTGCGCAGCGCCGAGGTGTAGGTCTCGGCGGTGCGCTCGCGTCCCATCTGCCGCAGGTGGGCTATGGCGCCGTGCAGGTAGTTGCACAGCGAGGCTTCCTGCGTGCGGCGGCGGAAGGCGGTGATTACCTCGTCGGCGGTGTAGCGGCGGCCGTCGGTCTCGAGCCTGGCTATCACGGCCTTCAGCCGGCTCACGTCCCAGTCGGCCCGCTCCTTCACGGCGGCGAGATAGTGCTGCCGTTCGCCGCCGACAACCACGGTCTCGGCACCGGCGTCCCATTCGTGGGGATACAACTTATAATCGGTGGAGATTTGGCGCACCACGCGCTGCTGGATAATCTGGTAGTAGAGGCTGCCGGGCTGCCCCTCGGACGCTGAGGCCCTGAACTTTACTTTTACTGATGCCATAGAATGTCAAAAAAAGGTGCTGTTGCAAATGTATTCATCTGCCGCCGCACAAACATGACATGTTGCTCTCGAAAAAGTGGACACGAGATAGGGGAAAAGTGAGAGGGATGTAGTACTTTTGCACATGGGTTGCCCCCGAAGTGGAGGGCGTAGCCCGGAACGTAGGGGGCAACCCATGTGCAAGCT
>Ga0256407_10005906_pt1 | contig 19253 bp, 18 predicted proteins | sample RumenRJG_04DNA_FD_193489 | JGI IMG/M metagenome (GOLD analysis project Ga0256407, IMG submission 193489) | Bovine rumen microbial communities from Lethbridge, Alberta, Canada - RJG_04 | ecosystem: Host-associated > Mammals > Digestive system > Stomach > Rumen | place: Canada: Alberta... | reverse complement strand
TGGTCTTACCGGCATCCGGGTGCGAGATAATCGCAAAGGTTCTTCTACGTTCTATTTCTTGATTCATATTCCTTTATATTTTAGGCACGGCCCCGAAATCAAAGTTTTGCAATACACTCAGCCAGCGACTCTTCCCAGTAAGGAACCTCGATGCCGTAAGTCTGCTTCAGCTTGGTCTTGTCAAGCACGCTGTAGTGCGGACGATGAGCCGGAGTCGGATACTCACTGGTATGCAACGGACGGACATGGCACGTGGTGATGCCTGCCAGACGATGGATGGCCTTGGTAAAGTCGTACCACGAGATGACACCTTCGTTCGAGAAATGGTAGACACCGGGCCGTATGCCCTTCTCGATGGCCGTCATGATGACGCGGGCCAAGTCACGGGCATAGGTGGGCGTGCCTATCTGGTCGAAGATTACGCCCAACTCAGGCTTCTCCTTACCCAAACGGATCATGGTCTTCACGAAGTTGTTGCCAAACGTGCTGTAAAGCCACGCCGTACGGATAATCATCGAGCGCTTGCAGAACTTCGACACACCCAGTTCGCCAGCCAGCTTGGTAGAGCCATAGACGCTGTCCGGACACGGGGTGTCGGTCTCCACATACGGCGTATACTTGGTACCGTTAAAGACATAGTCGGTCGAAATCTGCACCAGCCAGCCGCCGCGCTTCTCCACTGCTGCTGCCAGATATGACGGGGCAACGGTATTCAGCGTTGTACACTGCTCCTTGTTGTCCTCGGCCTTGTCGACAGCCGTATAGGCTGCACAGTTCACGATGCCGTCTATCTGGTGCTGAGCTACGAACTGCTCGACAGCCAGCTGGCTGGTAATGTCCAGCTCCTCCACATCAGTATTAAACCACGAATGCTGGGGATATTCCTTCTCCAGCAGTTGCATCTCGTTTCCCAATTGGCCGTTGCAGCCCGTTACCAGTATATTCATATCACTCAAACTCTAAGGGTTCTTGTTTATCTTTCAAATAATAGTCGTTCAGCATACCGATAAAGGTCGATATCTCCTTGACAGCATGCTGGGTGTTGGTCGTAATCTCCTTTTTCTGCAGACGCAGCAACATGACGCCATAGAGCGAATTGAAACACGTCTCAATCTCGTTCTCCTCTTTGTTGGCACCATGATTGCGCAGTTCCACAATATAGGGCAGCACCTTATAATACTCTGCGTTGTAGAAAGGAAACTTCGACGACGACAACAACTGTGCATGCAATTCCTGCAGCTGCTGCATCACCACCTTATTAATCTGTATATGCCCCTGCTCCCGGCAACCTTCCGAATTCATCATACGAATCAGATTGCCAAACCAGTCGGTCTCTTCCTCTTTCTGCTCATCAGTATAGTCAAAGCGGTCAATATACTCATGACGTATCCTTGACAAGGAACAGCCAAAGGCACGTATCGTATCCTCCACCTGCCACATGTAGAGCAGGTATTCAGCAATATTACTCTTGCGTAACTCCTGTGCTATAAACATATTCTAAATAAATCTCACAAGATTGGTTGTCGTACCCAGCAGCATGATGATAGAGCCCAGTATCACTGCCACACCGATGAACTGATTGATCAGACGAATGCCATATTCGTCAAACTTGGCGCGTATCTTGTCTACAAGCCAAGTCAGTCCCCACCACCACAACAGGGCTCCACCTACGATACTGGCAAATCCCACAATCATCTCAAAAGGATGGTCGGGAAGCACAAAGGCAAACTGTGCGTACATAGCCAGGAAAAGGAAAATGATGAGGGGATTGGAGAAGGTCACCAGAAATGCTGTCCACATATTGTACCACAACGAACCTTTCTGCGTACCAGACTGGTGCATCTTACGCGTCGGATCAGTGCGATAGGTATAGATTCCGAAACAAAGCAACAGCAGAGAGCCGACTATCTGAAGGTAGAAGCGATTCTGGTCATTGTTGATGAAGTCCATGACGAACGACATACCAAAACCGGCGAAGCCTGCATAGATAATGTCACTGATTGCTGCACCGATGCCCGTGGCAAGCCCATACCAGCGCCCTTTGTTCAGTGTGCGCTGCACACACAGGATGCCCACAGGCCCCATTGGTGCCGATGCAATCATCCCGATGAGCATGCCCTTGAAGATGAAATCTAATATATTAATAGGTACGTGAAACGGCATATCGACTGCAAAGGTACGAAATAAAATCGGGAAATCCTTGCCGTTTCAGATATTTTTTGTACCTTTGTGGCTGAAACTTGAATTACATAACCAAAAACAGAAATAGATTATGAACGAACAACAAGGAATCAAGCCCTACGTCATTGGCTTGGACTTAGGAGGCACCAACTCCGTATTTGGAATCGTTGATGCCCGTGGTGAGATCAAGGCTACTACGGCTATCAAAACAGGTAATTACGAAAAGGCAGAAGACTATGTGGATGCCTGTATTGAAGCACTGCAGGTCATTATCGACCAGGTAGGCGGCATTGAGAAAATCAAGGCAATGGGTATCGGTGCGCCTAACGGCAACTATTATAAGGGTACGATTGAGTTTGCTCCTAACCTGCCCTGGGCTCACAACGGTGTGGTTCCCTTGGCGCAGCTCTTCAGCGAGCGTCTGAACAACATCCCTGTAGCACTGACCAACGATGCCAATGCAGCAGCTATCGGTGAGATGGTCTATGGTGTGGCACGCGGCATGAAGAACTTTATCGTCATTACCCTCGGCACTGGTGTAGGCTCTGGCATTGTCGTCAACGGACAGCTGCTCTATGGTCACGACGGTTTTGCCGGTGAGTTAGGCCATGTCACCATGGTACGCGGTGCAGAAGGACGTAGCTGCGGATGTGGACGTACTGGTTGTCTGGAAGCCTACTGCTCTGCAACGGGTGTTGCCCGTACAGCCCGCGAGCTGCTCGCCAAGACCGACCGCGCCAGCATCCTGCGTGAGATGAATCCGGAAGACATCACTTCACTGGACGTGTCCATTGCAGCAGGCAAGGGCGACGAACTGGCCAAGGAGATTTACGAGTTCACCGGCAAGATGCTGGGAGAAGCCTGCGCCGACTTTGCGGCATTCTCCAGTCCCGAGGCCTTCATCTTCTTCGGAGGCATGGTGAAAGCCGGTGAATTGATTATGAATCCCATCCGCGAGGCCTACAACAACCATGTGCTAAAGATTTTCAAGAACAAGGCACAGTTCCTGGTGAGCGGATTGGACGGAGCGTCTGCTGCTGTACTTGGAGCTTCCGCCATTGGCTGGGAAATTCAGTAAACAAACATACGAACATCAAAATGCCCGACGCTCACAAGCCGGGCATTTTTTCTTTCAACTGAAAAGAGGTTGGTGCAGGACGCTACCAACCTCTAACAATGAAGATAAGCCTTTGTGGCAAGTACCACGGGTGGGAAAAAGCTTATCAAGGCACAAATATCGGTATTTTCTGTATAAAATGCAAATTTTTAAGCAACTTTTCTACCAAACAAGCAAAAAAAGTAGCAAAATGTTTGCAGATTAAAATAAAAAGCGTAAATTTGCAACCGTAAATCAAAACGAAATTAGACTCAAAAAACAATGAAAGCAATGTTCAACATCTGGTGGTGGCGTAACTCGAGATTGTAAAAGTCGCGGGAAACGTAGCCATTGCATGTTGTCATGAAAGATAGAGGCTCGTCGATAACGCGACGAGCCTCTTTTCTTTCTGAATCAGAATCATCACATAAAAACTATGAAATATATGAGTTACCAAGTAGACGAAAATGGATTTTACGGAGAATTCGGCGGGGCATATATTCCCGAGATTCTCTATGCTACGGTTGAGAACCTGCGCAAACAGTACCGCGGAATCATTGAGACTGAGGAGTTCAAGCGTGAATATCACGCTTTGTTAAAAGACTATGTGGGACGACCCAGTCCGCTCTATTTCGCCAAGAGGATGAGCGAGAAGTACGGCTGCCAGCTGTACTTGAAACGCGAGGACCTGAACCACACTGGTGCACACAAGATCAACAACACCGTGGGCCAGATCCTGCTGGCCAAGAAGATGGGCAAGACGCGCATCATTGCAGAGACTGGAGCCGGCCAGCATGGTGTTGCCACGGCAACGGTATGTGCACTGATGAACATGCAGTGCGAAGTGTTCATGGGGGCGACGGACGTAGAGCGCCAGCACACCAACGTAGAGCGCATGAAGATGCTTGGTGCCACAGTGCACCCTGTCCGCACGGGCAACATGACACTGAGCGACGCTTGTTCGGAGGCCATCCGCGACTGGTGCTGCCATCCTGCGGACACGTTCTACATTGTCGGTTCGACCATGGGCCCACACCCCTACCCTGACTTGGTAGCCAGAATGCAGAGCGTCATCTCGGAGGAAATCAAATGGCAGCTGGAGGAGAAAATAGGACGCAACTATCCCGACTACCTCGTTGCCTGCATTGGCGGCGGAAGCAATGCCGCTGGCACTATCTACCATTACATGGACGACGAACGCGTCAAGATAGTATTGGCAGAGGCCGGTGGACATGGCTGGGATACCGACTATACTGCAGCAACCATTCACCGCGGAACCGTGGGCATCCTGCACGGTGCGAAGATGCTGGTTATGCAGGACAATGACGGCCAGATACAAGAGGCATTCACCATTTCTGCTGGTCTGGACTATCCCGGTGTAGGTCCCATGCATTGCAACATGGCTCGCCAAGGTCGTACAGAAGTGCTGAGCATCAACGACGACGAGGCCATCCGTGCGGGCTACGAACTGACACGCATGGAAGGCATTATCCCTGCCATCGAGAGCGCTCATGCCATTGCTGCGCTGAGCAAGAAGCAGTTTAAGCAGGACGACGTAGTTGTGCTGACGGTCAGTGGTCGTGGCGACAAGGATGTAGAAACTTATCTGAAGAACAAAAACTTAGCTGGAGAATATGGAAACTTTTAATTACAAGACAACAAGCCGGACCATTCTGGCAGACCTCTACACACCAGTGGGTGTCTACATGCGGTTGCGCGACCTCTATCCGCAGTCGGCTCTGATGGAGAGTTCGGACTATCACGATCAAAGCAACTCACGCTCGTTTATCGGCATCCATCCCATGGCCAGCGTTGCCGTCGGACACGGAACGGCCACCATTACATTCCCCAATGGATTGTACGAGAAACACGAGATTGGTGATGATTTCGGTACGGCAGAAGCCATCCATGCCCTGACAGACCGTATTCATGTGGAAGGCGACGATGCCAGCGTCTGTGGACTGTTTGGCTATACATCGTTCAATGCGGTACGTTACTTTGAGCATATTGACGTCAAGGACGAGACACAGAAGAAGAACGATGCCCCGGACGTGCTCTATATATTATATAAGGTGGTCATCGTTTTCGACCATCATAACAACCTGCTGAAGGTAGTAAGTCTTGAGGAAGGCGAAACCTCTGCCATTGACGATATTCTGAAGGCTATGAACCGCGCCAGTGTTCCCTTGTACGACTTCCATCCTGTGGGCGACGTACGTTCGACGCTGACCGACGAGGAGCACAAGGCGAACATCCGCCGCGGCATTCAGCACTGTCTGCGTGGCGACGTGTTCCAGATTGTACTGTCTCGCCGTTTCATCCAGAAGTACGAGGGAGACGACTTCAAATTGTATAGGGCACTGCGCAGCATCAATCCCTCGCCTTATCTGTTCTACTTTGACTTCGGAGGTTTTCGCATCTTCGGCTCATCGCCGGAAACGCATTGCCGCATCGAGGGTCGTCGGGCCTACATCGACCCGATAGCAGGAACCACCAAACGTACTGGCGACGCAAAGGCCGACCGCGAGGGAGCGGAGTTCCTGCGTCAGGACCCGAAGGAGAATGCTGAGCACGTGATGCTGGTAGACCTGGCCCGTAACGACCTGAGCCGCAACTGCCACGATGTCCACGTAGACTACTACAAGGATATTCAGTACTACTCACACGTCATTCATCTGGTGTCACGCGTCAGCGGCGAGTTGGACAAGGGTGCAGACCCCATCAAGGCATTTATTGACACCTTCCCGGCAGGTACGCTCAGCGGTGCCCCAAAGGTCCGCGCCATGCAACTGATTTCCGAATACGAACCGCACAACCGTGGTGCCTACGGCGGCTGCATCGGTGTCATCGGACTGGATGGCAGCCTCAACCAAGCCATCACCATCCGCACCTTCGTCTCGCGCAATGGTGAGCTATGGTTCCAGGCTGGGGGAGGCATCGTAGCCAAGAGCAACGAGGAGTACGAATTGCAGGAAGTGAACAACAAACTGGGTGCCCTGCGCAAAGCTATCCTCCAGGCAGAAATCCTTTAATCCCAATTGACAACATTCGCAAAAACTCAAACACAATGAAAATAGTCATTATCGATAATTACGACTCGTTCACCTACAACCTAGCCCACCTGGTAAAGGAATTAGGCACAGAGGTGACCGTCCTGCGCAACGACCAGTTCCAGCTGGACGACCTTGAGGCTTACCATAAAATCATTCTGTCACCTGGTCCGGGCATCCCTTGTGAGGCTGGTCTGCTGATGGATGTCATCCGCCACTATGCAAACCGCAAACCCATCCTGGGTGTCTGCCTGGGCCATCAGGCCATCGGCGAGGTCTTTGGTGCACGTCTGGAGAACCTGAGCGATGTGTTCCACGGTGTCGCTACCCCATGCCGCATCGTGTCCGACGACCCCATTTTCAGCGGTCTGCCCACCAACATCACGGTAGGTCGCTACCACTCGTGGGTAGTCTCACGCAATGGTTTGCCCGACTGTCTGGAGGTGACCGCCGTCTCTGACGAAGGCCAGATTATGGCACTGAAGCACAAGACGCTGAACGTCCGCGGCATCCAGTTCCACCCCGAGAGTGTCCTCACGCCTGATGGCAAGAAAATGCTGCGAAACTGGATGTTCTTGTGACTCGTGCGCAACATCTGAAAACAACATCAAAAACATAAAAACGAAAGATATGGAACAGACTATGAAAGGCTATCTCTTCCGCCTGCTAAACCACGAAGAGCTCTCCCGCGAGGAGATGAAAACCATCTTGATAGGCATCACGCAGAGTGAATACCCCAACGAACAGATAACCGCCCTGCTGACCTGTCTGCAGATGCGCGGAGTCACCGTCGACGAGTTGCTGGGATTCCGCGACGGCATACTGGAAACCGGCGTACCCGTCCCCTTGCGCTGCGAACGTTACATTGACGTCGTAGGCACCGGAGGCGACCGGAAGAACACGTTTAACATCTCCACCACCTCCTGCTTTGTCATTGCCGGCGCTGGATACAAGGTGGCAAAACATGGCAACTATGCAGCCACCTCGACCAGTGGAGCCTCGAACGTCATTGCCCAGCACGGTGTCAAGTTTACCGATGACATCGACCAGCTGAACCGCTGTATGGACGAAGTGGGCATTGTCTACCTGCATGCTCAGCTCTTTGCCCGCGCCATGAAGTTCGTCGGTCCCATCCGCAAGGCACTCCAGTTCCCAACCATCTTCAATCTGCTCGGCCCGCTGGTCAATCCCAGCCAGCCCAGCTGCCAGCTTTTAGGCGTTGCCAACCTCAATCAGATGCGTCTCTACCAGCAGGTTTACCAGCGTCTGGGCATCGACTACGGCATTGTCAACAGCATTGACGGCTACGACGAGATTTCACTCACTGGCGACTTCAAAGTCACCACCAACCAGTACGAGCGCATCTTCTCACCCGCCGACCTCGGTTTCACACCAGCCCGTCCCGAAGAACTCGTTGCCGGAGCCACCGAGCTGGAAGCCAAGGAAATCTTTGACGCCGTACTGGAGAACCGTGCTCTGCCCGCTCAGAAAAATATCGTCCTGGCCAACGCCGCCTTTGGCATCCAAGTGCTGGAGCACGGACAGAAGTCGCTCGACGAGTGCATCGCCATTGCCCGCGAGTCCATCGACAGCGGCTCTGCCCTGCACACCTTCTGGAAGTTTGTCGAATTAAACAGTTAAGACAGAGCACACATCACACTGGTTATCACGTTATTACGCTATACCGCCATCACGTTATACCGAATAAAAAAAAAGAGAAAAGCAATGCAAGACATCCTACAAGAAATCGTAGCCCACAAGCGTCAGGAAGTAGCACGCTTCAAGCAACTTCTGCCCCCAAGCGAATTGCAGCGCCGCGTAGAAGCCATGCTTGAATTTGCCGTACCGTCCATGGCCCAGGCGCTTGTATTCTCTGAGTCGGGCATCATCGCTGAGTTCAAGCGTCGCTCACCGTCGAAGGGCTGGATCAAAGAGGAAGGCCGGGCAGACGAGATTCCCCTGGCTTACCAACAGGCCGGCGCAGCAGCCATAAGCATTCTGACCGACGAGCACTTCTTTGGTGGCCGCGACGAGTTCATCACCACTGCCCGCCATTCCGGAGTACAGATTCCCGTGCTCTACAAGAATTTCGTCATCGACGAGTACCAATTGTTGCAGGCCCGTCTCTGCGGAGCCTCAGCAGTACTGCTCATTGCCGCCTGCCTCACTCGCAACGAGTGTTCCGCACTCATACGCTCTGCTCACGAGTTGGGTCTTGAAGTCCTCCTGGAAATGCACGCTGAAGAGGAGTTGGAGTATGCCGAACTTTCTCCTGACCTTTGTGGCATCAACAACCGCAACCTCGGTTCGTTCGTCACCGATGTCCAGACCTCTTTCCGCCTTGCCGAGCGCCTTCATTCCTTATGTAATGCACCCATTTATGGCAGTACTACGCACCGAAGTCCCATCCTCGTCAGCGAGAGTGGCATCAGCCATCCACAGACGGTCCGCGACCTTCGTGCTGCCGGCTTCCGCGGATTCCTCATTGGCGAAACGTTTATGAAGACACCCGACCCGGGACTTACCCTTCAACAATTCATTGGCAAAGTAAATGACAATCAATAAACAGTCACAACACAAATTGGTGAAAGTATGCGGCATGCGCGATGCCGACAACATTCGTGCTGCTGAAGCATTGGGCATCGACTGGATGGGATTCATCTTCTGGCCCCAGTCCAGCCGGTATGTTGCTGCTCCCCCAACCTACTTGCCCACACGCTGCAAACGCGTCGGAGTCTTCGTCGATGAAGCGTTGGAAACAGTCAAACGAACAGCTACCGCCTATAGTCTTGACCTCATCCAGCTGCACGGCCACGAAACGCCGGAATATGCCGACCAGCTACGACCATGGCAGGTTGTGAAAGCTTTCAACATCGCGACAGCTGAGGATTTGGCCCCATCTTACGACTACGAAGGTCATGCTGACTATTTCCTCTTCGACACGAAAGCCCAGCAGGTAGGTGGCAATGGCAGCAAGTTCGACTGGTCTGTCCTTACGGCATATCATGGCCAGACACCTTTTATCTTATCGGGCGGCATTGGTCCCGATGATGCAGAACGCGTGAAGGCCTTCCACCATCCCCAGTGCATCGGCATCGACCTCAACTCCCGTTTCGAGCTCGCCCCTGCCCTTAAAGACATTCAGAAACTCAATCAATTCTTACAACAATTATGAACAAGATAAACCAGTTATTCGCCGAAAGGCCACAGGAAAAGAAATTCCTCTCCCTCTACTTCTGTGCAGGCTGTCCGACCCTCGACAGCACTACCGATGTCATCCTGACCATGCAACGCCGCGGCATCGACTTCATCGAGGTCGGCATCCCCTTCAGCGACCCGCTGGCCGACGGTCCCGTCATTCAGACCGCAGCCACCAAGGCGCTCCATAACGGCATGAGCCTTCAATTGCTCTTCGACCAGCTGAAATCCATCCAGCCCCAAGTTCATATTCCCTTGATTCTCATGGGCTATCTGAACCCCATCCTGCACTATGGCATCGAGGCGTTCTGCCAGTCATGTGTCGAAGCCGGTGTGTCGGGCATAATCATCCCCGACCTCCCATTTGCCGACTATTTGGAAACCGTCAAGCCCGTTGCCGACCGCTACGACCTGCGCGTCATCATGCTCATCACTCCTGAGACCAGCGAAGAACGCATCCGTTTCATCGACAACCATACCGATGGCTTTATCTATATGGTTAGCTCCGCTGCCATCACGGGAGCACAGAAATCATTCGACGAACAGAAACAGGAGTATTTCCGACGCATTGACCAGATGCACCTGCGCAATCCACGCATGATTGGCTTCGGCATCAGCAACAAGCAGACTCTGCAGGCTGCACAGGACAACGCAGCCGGGGCTATCATCGGTTCGAAGTTTGTCACCCTGCTCGATGAGTCCGGCGGCAATGCAGATTTAGCGTTGGACCTGCTCTTCGCAGCTTTGGAAAAATAATAAAATATGTAAAAGCGTGGGTTATCTCACGCTTTTTCATTATCTTTGCACTCAAAACTACTAAAACAAGACGAAATGAGAAAACTATTATCGTTGCTGACGCTGTGCATCGTCGCCCTGACCGCACAGGCAAAGGGCTGGGACGACCAGCAGTACAAGCAAATTGAGCAAAGCATCCGCATGCCACAGTTTGCTGACAAAGTGTATGACATCACCAAGTATGGCGCTAAGACAACCAACACTGCCGCCAAGAACCAGAAGGCCATCCAGAAAGCCATCGACAAATGCTCGAAAAAGGGCGGAGGCCGTGTGGTCATTCCCGCTGGGCAGAAGTTCTTGACAGCAGCCATCCAGCTCAAGTCGGGTGTCAACCTGGAAGTGCAGGAGGGCGCTGTGCTGGAGTTTGCCTTCGAGCCAGAGCTCTACCCCATCGTTCCCACTCGTTGGGAAGGACTGGACTGCTGGAACCTATCACCGCTGATTTACGCCTATCAGGCCCGCGACATTGCCATCACAGGTAAGGGTATCATCGATGGCGGTGGTTCCAACGACACATGGTGGCCCTGGTGCGGCAGCAAGAAGTTTGGCATGAAGGAAGGCGGCATAGCCCAGAACATGGGTGCCCGTGCCCGACTGCTGAAGCAGGCTGAAGACGGTGTTGACATGGACCAGCGCCGTTTCGGACCGACTGACGGTCTGCGTCCCCAGATGATAAACTTCAACCAGTGCGAGGGCATCCTCATTGAGGACGTTACCTTGCTGCGCTCTCCGTTCTGGGTCATTCATCCCCTGTTGTCGAAAGACATTACCGTACGTGGTGTGCACATCAACAACGATGGTCCCAACGGTGACGGCTGCGACCCCGAGTCGTGCGACCGCGTGCTGATTGAGAACTGTTTCTTCAATACTGGCGACGACTGCATTGCCATCAAGAGCGGACGCAACAACGACGGCCGTCAGGGTGGCCAGGGCCGTTTTGCCGGCACACCGTCGAAGAACATCATCATCCGCAATAGCAAGTTCAACAACGGCCATGGTGGTGTGGTGATCGGTTCCGAGATTTCCGGTGGTTGCCAGAATGTCTATGCCGAGAACTGCGAGATGGACTCTCCCTCGCTGGACCGTGTGCTGCGCATCAAGACCAACTCTTGCCGTGGCGGCATCATCGAGAACATCAACATGCGCAACATCACCGTCGGTCAGTGTGGCGAGGCGGTGCTGAAAATCAATACTGACTACGAGCCACGCGAGATTTGCTGCCGTGGATTCTATCCCACCGTACGCAACGTCACCATGGAGAACGTCACCTGCAAGAAGTCTAAGTACGGCGTCATGATTGTGGGCTACGAAGACCCGAAGCTGGCTTATACGGTGAACAACATCACCGTTCGCAACTGCCAGTTCGACGGTGTCTACAACAAGCCCATCAACCAAAAGGGTCTGGCTCAGGACGTGAAGTACGAGAACCTCATGATTAACGGTTCACTCGTCCTGCAGGAGATGCCTTACAAGCACTACTCCGAGTGGCTCACCTACTCCGAGATGAAGCGCGTTCCACAGTCCTACATGCTCGACTTCTCCAAGAAGCCCAAGTGGTCTTACGTCATGGGCATCGAACTGGAGGGCATGCTGGACACCTACCTCTGCTATGGCGGTCAGGACATCTACAACTACTGCAAGATGTACACCGACAAGATGATTGACGAGAAGGGCAACATCACTGGATATAACATGCTGGACTACAATCTCGACAACATCCGTACCGGACATTTCGTCACCCGCATGTACCAGAACTGGCCCGAGGCGAAGAACCTGCTGGCCATGCAGACCATGATGAAACAACTGAACGACCAGCCACGCACCATTGCCGACAAGGTCTTCTGGCACAAAGCCATCTACGCCTACCAGGTATGGCTCGACGGCATCTTCATGGGACTGCCCTTCCGCACGCTGACAGCTCCTATCACCACTTCGGCAAAGAATAAGAAGAAAGGTGCTGTCACCAAAATCTACGACGATGCTGTCAATCAGTTGAAGATAACCTATCAGCGCACTCTCGATCCCAAGACAGGTCTGAACCGCCACGCCTACGATGAGACTCGCAAGGCCTTCTGGAGCGACAACGAAACCGGTTTGTCGCAGCACTGCTGGGGTCGTGCCCAAGGCTGGTACTCCATGGCCCTCATCGAGGTGCTCGACGCACTGCCTGAGGACTATGCCCGCCGTTCGGAAGTCATCGACCTGCTTCAGAAAGACCTCGATGCCATCCTGAAGTGGCAGGACAAGAAGACCGGTCTGTGGTATCAGGTCATGGACAGTCCCGAACGCGAGGGGAACTATCTGGAGAGCACCTGCTCGTCCATGTTCACCTATGTCCTGCTGAAGGCTTACCGCAAAGGCTACGTCGGCGAGAAATACCGCGATGCAGGCATCCGTGCCTACAAGAGCATGATAGAGAAGTTCATCCAGATTCATGCTGACAAGACCATCTCGCTCACCCAGTGCTGCGAGGTTGCAGGTCTTGGCCCGGCTGTCACCCCCGAGGTCGAGTCAGCCATGAAGCGCATCAACCCCAAGGGCAGCGTCAAGGAGAACCGTCGTCGTGACGGAAGCTATGCCTACTATCTGTCGGAGCCCATCCGCGCTAACGATGCCAAGGGCGTAGGCCCCTTCATCTGGGCCTCCCTCGAAATGGAAGCGCTGGGCTACACCACCGAGAACATGTTTAAAAAGTAAAAGATAGAAATGAAGAGACAACTATTCACATTAGTTTTGGCCATTATTTCCATTTGCACAATGGCTCAGGCACCAGCATTCCCCGGAGCAGAGGGACACGGACGCTACGTCACTGGTGGACGAGGCAAGACTGTTGTTCACGTTACAAACCTGAACGATTCGGGGACGGGTTCATTCCGTACGGCAGTCAGTTCCTCCAACCGTATTGTGGTGTTCGATGTGGGCGGTATCATCGAATTGAAGTCTGACGTGACTATCAAGAGCAATGTTACCATCTTAGGACAGACAGCACCCTCTCCTGGCATTACCCTGCGCTATCGTACCGTTCGCCCAAATGGCGATAATATCATTATGCGCTTCATCCGCATCCGACGTGGTGAGGAAAAGGACGTGAACGATGGTGCTGATGCCACGTGGGCCAGAAACTTCAAAGGCATGATTCTCGACCATTGCTCCTTCTCATGGAGCATTGACGAGATAGCCTCCTTCTACGACAACCGCAACTACACCATGCAGTGGTGTACCTTGGGTGAGGCTCTCGCCAACCCCGGACACTCAAAAGGCGAGCATAGCTATGGCGGTATCTGGGGTGGCAAGGAAGCATCGTTCCACCACAATTTCCTCTGCCACATGCAGAACCGTGTCCCTCGCTTCTGTGGAGCACGCTACAACTGGGATGGGTACGATAAGACAAAGTATAGCAATGCCATCCAGGCAGAAATTGTCGATTTCCGCAATTGCGTCATGTACAACTGGGGCAACGGAAACGGATGTTATGGCGGTACAGGCGGTGGCAATATCAATATAGTCAACAACTACTACAAGGCAGGCCCCGCAACTGTCAACAAGACACGTGTCACCCAGATTTCGGTAGCTAATGACGGCAATGCCGATGGTTCTCCATTCATGGGCTACTGCTCGCGGTACTATATCAACGGCAACTACGTCACAGCGGCAAATAGTCCCGAGAACTATGACTGGAGCGGAGTCATCTACGACGATGGTACCTATACTATCAATGGCGAAAAATACTGCACTGATGCCAACCACATGTATGGCGACCAGGTAGCATATGTGAAAAACAGCGGAGGCACAGACTGTGTCCGCATCAAGCTTGACGAGCCTGTAGCCATTGGTGACATCACCACCCACACAGCCCAGCAAACATACGAGAGTGTGCTGGCTAACGTGGGAGCTTCGCTTTATCGTGATGCAGTAGACGCACGATACCTGAAAGAAGCCTCTACCGGCACTACGACATACACGGGCTCTGCCACGAAGAGTGGCGACGGAAAGTCCGTCACCCATCGTCCCGGCATCATCGACTACGTCAGAGATCAAGGAACCTATGAGCTGGAGTCAACCAAACGCCCAGACGGATTCGACACAGACCAGGATGGTATTCCCGACGAGTGGGAATCTGCTAACGGGCTGAACCCCAATGACAAAAGCGACGGCAACCTCTATACGATAGACACCGAGAAAGGATGGTACACCAATCTGGAAGTTTATGCCAACTCACTGGTAGAGGACATCATGAAGGCTGGCAACGCCAATGGTGAAAGCAACTTTACAGAGTATTACCCCGCTTATCAGAAAACCACCGCTATCAGCGCTGTGCGTACTTCTGCCATCACGGCTACCGAGTACTACGACCTGAACGGACGGCGACTGGCAGAGCCGCAGCGGGGCATCAACATCCGCGTGGAGCGCATGGCTAATGGCCAGGCCGTCACCACGAAGGTTATCAAGTAAAGACCGCTTGCAGACCAACCAACATTTTACCGTTCATTAATGAACTGAATAGTTGTCATTAATGAACGGTATTTTTTTGCGCTGCAGGCCAGACTATCCGTATGGACGCTACTTTCCGAAGAGGGTGGCTCCTGCCTTGGCCCTCACCACCTCAGGCACTTCGCTGCATGGAGCTACGCTGTAGTCGTAGGGCACGGCGACTGCTTCGCCCATGGAGCCGGGCAGCGACGAAGCCTCAGCGATGTAGTTGTTGGCTGTCCATGTCACGGCTATGGCGTCATCTTGGCTATAGTATTTCTTAACGCCTTTGTCAAAGTAGTTACCGTCAATGAGGAACTCGGAATTCTTGCGTGGATTGATGCAGTTGCTGGCAGAAGTGCTGGTATAATAGTTATTCAGCATGTGAATCTTGCCTACGCGGACCATGGGCATACGTTGCACGCAGCCCTCTCCCCACCAGTTGAAGGCGAAGGTGGTGTTCAGGAATCCCGTCTTCTCCCGGTCGCTATAGCCCACAAGATTGGTGTTCTGGTGCATATAGGAACGCTCCGTATATCTGAATGTACACCAGCTGACGGTGATGAAGTCCGACTGGTTGTTGATGTCGAAGTTGCCATCCATGCCGTCCTGAAAACTGCAATGGTCTATCCAGCAGTTCGTCGATCCGGTGCACGTCAGCAGGTCGCTGCCCCCCACGTCGACGCTGCCTGGTCCCACAAAGCTGATGTTGCGCACGATGATGTTCGAGCATCTGCGAAGCGACAGCACACCGGCATTGCGGAAACTCTCCGTAGCATCGCCCGTCTTCTCTATAAATATCCTGCGTGTGTGGTATTCCGCCTCTTCGCGCACCCTGGCACCATTGGGCAGCATTCCTCCACCTCCGTGGGTGTCCATCTGGGGCACTCCGGCCTCGTCCAGCGCCTTCCGCATGTCTGCCGTCATGTGCCATCGGGTACACAGTCGTGCCCCGTTGATGCCCAGCAGCGTCTTGTTGTCCACCGTGATATCCACCCTTCCTGCCACCATGAAGTCACCTTTGCTGCCATCCAGGATGACGACATCGTTGTGTTTGATAGCATTCTCTATCGACTTCTCCATATCTGCATCAGGCCCCTCTGAGGTCAGCACCGCCACCTTTCCTGCGAAGCCATCAGGCAAGGGATAGGCATAACAACCACCACCGGTAACACTGTAAGTAAGGGCAGCATCGCTACGTGAGGAAACGGTACAGAAGCCAAAGGGCTTGTTCTGGTCATAGTCTGCTGCAGACATAGTGAGCGACCATGCTAAAAGGGAGAAAATAACGGATAGTTTCATATTGCATTAATAGTTTAGTTTGCAAATATACAAAGTATTTCTAAGACAACAAAAAATTTGGGGATAAAAAGACGGTATCATCGAGCGAAAAAAACAGGGAGGTGCCACGATTTAACCAATCAGTGAGCACCTCCCCTCCAAATAATGAAATATACAAACGAGCACGCTGTCACAGCGGGCATTTCCTTCCTCCTCCGAGTTCTCTGGCCTGCCGTTTTTTATGGCTGTAAGTCGCGATATTCCTTCGCGGCATCGAAGCACGGGCAGGCTTTCAGCGGGTTCAGGTCGTGATGACCGACGATGAGCGCGCGGGGGTAGCGCTCCTTCAGTTCCTTCAGCAGCCGCCTGAGGGCCTGCCGCTGTGCCTCGGTGCGTGTGTCGGCGGGTTGACCGCGGATGTTCAGCCCGCCCTCGTAGCAGACGCCTATCGAGTGGGCGTTGTGGTTCCGGCAGTGGGCGCCCGTGAGCCATTCCGGCCGTCCCGGCTCGATCTGTCCGTCCCGACGGACCACGTAGTGGTAGCCTATGCCGAGCTTCCAGCCCTGGCGGCGATGCCACGTATCGATCTGCGCTGCCGACGATGTCTGGTCGGGCCGTACTGCCGAACAGTGAACGACAATCAGTGTAATAGTCCGCATGACTGCATCAGGAACGAGCCACTAATGGCAGTTAACACTGTGATGATCATCTGAATAATCTGTCTCCAAGTATCCTTCTTCATAACATTTTTGAACTTTGAACCTTGAACTGCGGCGAAGCCGCATTGAACCTTGAACTCTTAGTCTACTCATCCGAGTTAGTGCCGCCGTCCGGGTCGTGGTAGTCGCCGTTGCCATCGGTATTGCCGCTGCCACCAGTGTTGTCGCCCGTGGTCGTACCGCCTCCGGTGTTACCGCTCGTTGAGCCGCCGCCCTGCTGACTGTTGCCACCGTTGGTGGTCGAGCCGCTGTCACCGCCGGTGCTGCCATGGGTCGTTCCATCCTCCGCGTTCATGGTGTTGTCATGGGTCTCCTCGAACACCACATCCTTGACCAGCGTCTTCACCACCACGTACTTCTGTTTCACCGCACCCGTGGTCTTGTCCTTCTCCTGGCCGACCACCACACGCTCCGTCTCGGGCTGGAACAGGATGCGGCGCGTGGTGATGGTAGCTGCCGAGCAGTCCTCGGCCTTGTCGACACCGATGCTCGAGAAGCCCACCTTGAAGATGCCGATACCGTCCAGCTTCACCTTCTGGCCCATCTCGAAGAAGTGCTTCAGCGCCTCGCCCAGCTCGTCGAGCACCGCCTTGATGTCGCTCTTCTTCACCGACGCCTGCGTCTGGATGAACGAGGCCAGCTCCTCGGTCTCGATGAACTTCTTGTCATACACCGCCGTGGCATAGTACTTGCCATAGGCATGGGAGTCCTCGTTGTTGTTCTTCACCTTAATGAATTTCTGACTCATAGATTTTTTGAAAAATTAAAAAGTTAAACATAGGCTTGGCGTGGGTCGTGGAGATAGGTTCCCTCAGCTATCCGGATAGTCTCTTTGCATCGTGCGGACGTCTCCCGTACCCCTATGCAGACCGCTTGCGTCACGTGTGGAACCTATCTCCATCACTCACGGATGACGCTCGCGTCAGACACACTTGCCTTACCGATGACAAAGGTACGACATTCCGCAAAGCGTTTTGTAGCCATTCGGCACCGGTGGTAGCCGTTAGTAGCCAGAAAATTTCCTTTTTAACATTTGATAAGAACAAAAAAGCCCCCGACTCAGTGAGAGTCAGGGACATCATGCGTAGGATAGTCTTTCTATGGACTTCCCGCTAAGTCATCATTTACCAATCGTATTGATGTTTGTGATCATACCACATAACACCGATAAACATCAGTAATCCTGCCAATCCCGTAGCTATTAAAAAATAAATGAACTCCATAACCTTTATCTTGATTTTGAATAAAACACGAAACCTATTGTAGCAAAAAACGCAACGAGCATGCCCCCTATACCAAAGAGATACGCACTGTCCACTCCTAAATTCATGATGCCTGCAAGAATGACTCCTCCGAATATCAGTTTTGACATATCAAGGCAGTACTTTCCGAGTTCCTGCATCATTAACTCACGCTTCTTCTGTTTCATAGACTGAAATCTATTTGTCACTGCAAAGATAGGAACTATTTCTGAAACTGCAAAATAAAATGCCATATTTTCTTGCTACGGCTCGCAGAGGTACTTCAGGATGAGGCGCACCTGCTCGGCGGAATAGCTGTGGCGGTTCACGTTCCACCGTGTACGCTGCAGCGCTGCCACCAGCTCTGGACAGCCCTTGATGTCCTGGCGCAGGTTCTTCAGCGCCGACTTGATGTTTTTGGTTTCCGGCCAATACAAACGGGCCAGTTCGCGTTTACTGTATCTACGTTCTTCTATCATTCTCTATGATCATTTATACATTTGAATATTGAACATTGTTTAGTAACAGATACACAGATGTAACAGATAAAAATGAAATTCTCTCGCGTACCGCGTAGGCGCGTGCGCGGTACGCGAAGACTCTTAGGAAACATCTGTTACATCTGTTACATCTGTGTCTTTGGAGGCGGCTGACACCTGCTGTTTCCAGGCATCGTAGCCCATCGACACGGCACGCTGCTTACGCTCCTCGGGCGTGATACGCACCACATAGTAGCCACGGCTGTGACCAACAGTGGCAGGCCGGAAGCCCAACTGCTTGAAGGCACGACCCAGGGCCACGGTACTGATGTTCATGCCCGGCGAGCTGACCAGTTGCTTGGCAACAGCCGTACGCATGAACTCACCCACCTCGGCACCACGGGGCTGACGGAAGTATTCGGCCACCAGATCCATTTCGTCGTTGGTCGTGGTAAACACCTCGTTGTGGCGCTGCAGGCGCTCTATCTCCGGGCGGTCGAACCAGTAGCGGAAGCCCTGGCGGTAGAGGGCATACGCCTGGGCGAAGATGGCGTCGTGGTCGAAGGGCTGCGTCAGCGGCGACTCGATGGACTCCACCTCGAAGGGCAGCCAGCGCCGCGTACCCGTCGTGTCCGACAAGAACTGCAGGTTGTTGCCCGTGCCGCAGAACGACGCCAGGTGCGGGCGGTTCTCGTGGTACCGCTCGTACGCCGCACGCTCGTTGATGGCGGGCATCGTCATCG
>Ga0256407_10005905_pt1 | contig 19255 bp, 15 predicted proteins | sample RumenRJG_04DNA_FD_193489 | JGI IMG/M metagenome (GOLD analysis project Ga0256407, IMG submission 193489) | Bovine rumen microbial communities from Lethbridge, Alberta, Canada - RJG_04 | ecosystem: Host-associated > Mammals > Digestive system > Stomach > Rumen | place: Canada: Alberta... | reverse complement strand
GCTAGGATTTCGCCCAACTTTCGGGCGATGGTAGTCTTACCCGTGCCAGGATTACCTGTGAGGATGATATGCATTCCCATCTTCTCCTGCTCACCCAGTCCGCGCTCCTGCCGCTGGATACTGTTCTGCACAGCATAGGCAATCTCACGCACGGCACTCTTCACCTCGTCCATGCCAATAAACTTGTCGAGGTCTTTCAGGATATCATCGACAGAACGCTCTTCAGGGACATAGCCTCGAATATCCTCTTTCTCCACCTGCATGGCATCGGCACCACGACTGATGAAATGGGTGAAGATATCTTCGGCCGTCTTATTGGCCAGGTGACCATTACCAAAAGTCTCATCCTTGATCTTTACCCGATATTTGAAGAATCGTGCCAGCTGAGCCTCGGCCTCAGCAGAAAAATTAGTGAGGCCATACTTCATGCGCAAGTTCAACTTACAGATATCCGTCAGTTCCTGATAACCAGGCGTAGGCAGACGGAATGTATATTTGAAACGATTAGCGACAGCGGGATTGTTTTCCAGGAAATCCTCCAAACCTTTGGAGAGACCAGAGATAATCACAATAGGATTGTCATCCCATTTGTCCATCTCCACAAACAGCTTATCAAGAGGATTTACCTGATTCGAGTACTTATCCGGCAGTAGCTTCTGTACGTTATCGAAAAACAGGATACCATTCTTGGCTTTCTTGATATTATCATCCCATTTGTCAACGAAACGCTGATAATCTACTGCATCGACAACTGTCAGTTTCGGCTTCTCTATAATCCTGTGTTTATAGAAGTAATCACGTAGAATCTCAGCCAGCGCAGTCTTGCCAGTACCCGTCTCACCAATGATAATGGCATTCACAGAAATACGCACGTTTGCAATGTCTTTACGTGACCGCAGGAACGTATAGGTATTCACAATGGTCTTGAGCTGACGCTTCACTTCGTCAAGCCCAACCAATTTGTCCAGCATATCCTGCGCTGCAAGCGGCTGTCCACACCACTTACAGAACTTTGCTATACTACGGTTTTCTTTATGACAATTCTCACAGACCATTATTCTACGTCTTTCTCGATTTGCTTGATTAATTCAGTTGGAGAGGCCTTCAGATTATCTGAATTCGGGTTACTGACATTCAGCAGTGTCGGACTGAAGACCACGAACTCCAGTACAAGCACAAATGCCAGTACACTCCACAAGACATAGTGAAGCACACTCTCACCACTAATCGAACGCACCTGATCTGTCACATCATTAAGCAGTCCGAACTTTGAGCCGTTAAACTTATAAGCCTTTGTCTTAAAGGTATAATATAGCGGCTCAAGCAGTGTTGATTTTATATCGTCTTCCAGCACTTCCGAGATTAGCTTGCTATCGGCCTTCTGGTCTCCCCTGAAATCTGTCAGATGGCATACCAGCATATAGATAAGTGTCATAAACACTATGGCCACATTGAACATCGAGGGATGAGACTGATCGAAATATCTTAATATTAATATAGGTATAAAGGAAGACAACGCCCCAGCAAGCCCCCATAGACAGGAAAGCATGAAATCATAGCCCCTGAAAAAGGCTCGAGTGCCAACGATGATGGCAGTCACGCCACCCAATGGAAGTCCGATTGACAGGAAAGTGTGATTGAGAAGATAAGTACGGTCTTTCACGCCTATCAACAGGATCAGCAGTATCCACAGGCCACAGAGCCCATAGAAAGTTGTTCTCCAGAAGTTCTCACGCCTTTTAGCCTTTCGCCAGTTGTCGCGCACATCCTTCACACGCTTAAGTGTCTCCTCGCGTGCTTCAACGAAACGCTTATAGTAGGTCTGGGTAGGATCAATCTTTCCTAACGCTGCCAACCACTCCACCAGTGTATTCTCGTAAGCATACTCTTCAGAAAAATCGGCATCAGGATTCTCATGATAGAACACTGACATCCATTGTGCCAAAGCTCCATTCCTGATTTCTGAGCGCAGTTGGGTGCTGTTGCTCATATCCAGATTGCGGCCATCCGTCACTTCAAGGCCCTCTGGCAAGAGATAAGTAGGCGTCACGCCCAAGATACGACAGAAGCGATAGACAGCCGTTCTGGCATCATAGGCTCCCATACGATTCCGGTTCTCCTCGCTCTTCATATCGAAGCATCGCGTAAATTCACTGAGCATCTCCGTCCATCCATGCAGCTGGGCATAATAGCTGAAACGACCGTTCAGATCCAAGAAGTCTCTCATCTCTACCTCGAAATCCTTTTCGCTGAGATGCTCCACATTCTTGAGCCGTTCGTTGAGTCGCTCACCAATCTGATTGGGTGTAAAGGCACTCTTCAGGTCATAGGCCGCCTCGCGGTCAAGATTATACAGGACCTTATAGGCCAATGTCTCAGAATACGGCTGTCCCTGAGTCATAATACGAAGACTCTCACAAGCCATCCGATCCTCATGACTATACATCCATGAAAGCAGACGACCATCCGTCAGACAATGCCAGTCATCCTCCTGCAGATTCTCCTTTCCATACGCATGCACAATCTCCTTCAGCGAGGAAGACGGATAGCGTGTCAACAGCGGGATCTCAGGATCAATCTCATAGACAGTCCTCATAACAGCCACCTTGCGACTTTGTTCATCCTGCTTGGAAAAATAAGAGCGGATGCGTTTGATGTTGCACTTTGTGTGTGATTCCAGATAAAGGAACAAGCTGTCATTGGGATTTGACAGCAACATGCCATATTCTTTCGGGTAACTCAACATGGATATAGCTACACTATGCGTATCATCACAAAGATTACCCTTGATATCCTTATAAGGATAGGTCGGCTCCATAGCATAGACCGCAGCCAGCAGACCAGCATGCTGATCCACGGGATAACGATTGACGACGATGTCCTTGACAATCGTACTCAGCTTCTGATTACCGCACGACTCAAGCCATTGGCTGATTCGTCCATTATAAAGATAGCCTATGGCAAGCGCCTCATTATCCAGAAGCAGTGGAATGAGTTCATGGATATTATCTGCCACCAGATTCTTCTCCGGATCTACGATAAAGCTCTTGTATTTCAGGAAAGGCGATGACAGATCCACCTTTGGACTACCGCCCTTGAACCATTCTTCCACCTCTTCATAGCCCCAACGGCTGTTAGGATTAACCACCGTCAGACCTTGCACGATCATCCTTACCCTTTCAGGCAGTTCCTGAATATGAGGCAGCCTGCCTTCATTCTTCTGGCGCATCATCACGCGCTCATTCGTGCTCATCGGCGACTCACCAAGCCAAAGGGCCATCAGGCTGATTCCCAAAGAATAGAAATCGACTGCTGTGGTCACCTCTACGACGCCGTCAATCACGTCTGTGTACATCTCTGGCGCAGCATAGATGGGGGTTCTGGCTTGCGTAGTCTTATGGGCCTTACCGTCTTGGTCGAGCATGCTTGAAATGCCGAAATCACCAAGGACGAGTTCTGTATGCTCCTTATCCCTAAAGAAGAAATTACTCGGTTTTACATCCTTGTGGATGATATTGCTCTGATGACAATAGGCCAAGGCTGCGGCACCCTGGAGGGCTATTCGCCTGAATTTATCAAAATCGCCATTCAGGTGATAGTCAGACATGGTACCTCCCTGCAGGTATTCCATCAGTTCATAATAACGATGCTTGCCGTCAACATACGTCTTGCCGAAATCATACACTTTGACAATCATCTCAAAGTCAAAGTTGTAAACCCGCTGCAGGATTTTCTTGTTGACATCAAAACTCGGATAATAGATCTTGAGGACATATTTCTCACCGTCACGCTCCACAAGGAAGACCTGAGCCTCACCAGAATTGTTACTCAAAGACTGGATATTGCGATAGCCGACTCCCTTCAACACGAAGGAATTATCACTTACGTCGTCATCATGGCTGATGCCACTATCTCCTCTGACAGTTCCATTCCCCGAAACTGCATTAGAGACACCACGCATGGTCTTATCCTGTGATGCAGGACGCATCGTCATATCTTGTGATGCAGGGCGCATCGTCATATCCTGGGAAGCAGGGCGCATCGTCATATCGATACCGCCCTCGGCGGGTCTGACAGTTCTTTCCGTACTCATTTACTTATCGTCTTTAATTTCCTTTTTCATATCTTTACCTAAGACAATCCACTTTCCACCCATCTGAGGCTTTGCACAACCGCACGGGCTGGAATGAAGGGCATGTTTGAAGTTGCACTCCCATGCCAGTCTGACGCCCTGAGGACGGCAGGCCATCGCATAGTTTCGCACCATCGCAGGCTTAGGCTGAGGCGTCTGTGCCATTTTCTCCAAGAGACTGGCAATTTCCACCATACGGCTGCGTTTCTTTGCATCGTACTCTTCCTTGCTCATACGCTTGCTGTTTGATTGGGGGATAACAGGTGTTGTGACGCCCCGATCATTGGCCAACAGTGTCAGCACACGCTCACGCAGCTTGGTATTCATCTGCTCCTGAACATGTTCACGTTCTGAAGAATATGGGAGGACCAGATCCAGTTGCTGAAGCTCAGATGCCAATTTCTGCATCTCCATGTATTCAGGCATCGCACTGACCTGGGCTACCAGCTGCCGTGCATCATCTGTCAAAGGTGTGCCGCACTGCTTGCAGAACGAGAACTCGTTCAGCGTATGACATACAGGGCACACGATGCCACCTCTTGAACTGCCACACTCAGGACAGAAAGCGTCATTGGCATTCAGGTGTGCACCACAGAAGGAGCAGACATCTTTCTTGATATAGCGTCTGCAAGTCTCACAGAAGTCAGCATCAGCATCCAGCTCTGCACCACAATTCGGACAGGTCGTCTTACGTAAGGCAGTACCACAGGAGGCACAGAACATGGCGCCCTCATCGTTCATCGTCCCACAACTCGGGCATCGAACGCCTACGGCTGCATACATCTGAGCCTGCTGCTGCATCTGGTCACCCTCAGTTGAAGATTTATAGAGTTGCTGCTGCATCTGCTGATTGATGCCGCGATTGGTGGTCTCTGGGTTGATAGTAATATCGTCGTTCATAAATTGGTTATTTTTGTATGTAGGTGCAAAAGTAAGAAAATATTTTAAAACAGCAAAAAAAACCGCCGTAAATTTACATTTACGACGGCAAAATATCAGTTTATTGTGTAATTATTCACCAATTACCACAACTGCTTCATCAATTACCACAACTGCAGACGCTCTGATTCTGGAATAAACATTTTGTCACCTTCCTTGACACCAAAGGCCTCGTACCATGCATTGATATGTGCCAGCGCCCCATTCACGCGCCAACGTCCCAAGGCATGAGGGTCACTCTTCGTGCGCTTACGGATCTCAGCTTCTGTGATATTATTAGCCCAGACACCAGCATACGCCAGGAAGAAGCGCTGGTCTGCAGTAAGACCGTCTATGACGTCAAGCTTTTGGCGCTTCGTAGCATTCTGATAGGCTGCAAAAGCCACCTGCAGTCCACCATGATCCGCAAGGTTCTCACCCAGCGTCAGACGACCATTGGCCTTCAGGTCAGGAAGCACGTCGATAGCTGAGAAGAAGTCTGCATACTTATCCGTACGCTTTGTAAAGTTCTTTCCATCTTCTTCTGTCCACCAGTCCTTCATGTTTCCATCCTTATCGAAACGACGTCCCTGATCATCAAATCCGTGGGTCATCTCATGACCTATCACGACGCCGATGGCACCATAGTTAAAGGCATCGTCGGCCTTGGGGTCAAAGAATGGGCGCTGCAGGATACCGGCGGGGAAACAGATCTCATTGGTGGTAGGATTGTAATAGGCATTCACCGTCTGAGGTGTCATGTGCCAGTCGTCGCGATCCACAGGTTTGCCTACACGATGGTCATTGTTCCATTTCTTCCAGAAACGGCGGCACTCACGCACATTCTCATAGTAAGATTTTTTAGGATCAATCTGAAGGGCAGAAATGTCTGTCCATTTGTCAGGATAACCCACCTTCACATAGAAGGTATTCAACTTGAGAAGTGCATTCACCTTTGTCGAATCGTCCATCCAGTCTTGTGCTGCGATACGTTCACCAAGGGCTATCTGCAGATTCTTCACGAGTGTCAGCATGCGCTGCTTCGACGACTCTGGGAAGAACTTCTCAGCATAAATCTTTCCTAGGGCCTCACCCATCACACCCTCCACCTGGGCAGTACTGCGTTTCCAAAGGGGATGATCTTCCTGACGTCCGGAGAGCACACGTCCGTGGAAATCGAAGCTCTCTGCAGCAGTTGCATCACTCAGATAGTTGGCTGCGTAGGAGATAATGCCCCACTCTATCACATCACGGAACTCAGCAGGTTTGATGCTGCCCACCAGTTTATTAGCACCATCGAGGAAGTCAGGCTGTCCTACGACCATGTCCTGCAGGTACTTGCTGTCGATGCCCTGGGCTTTCATCAGTTGCTCCAACGGCAGGTTCGGATAACGGCTCTGGAACTCCTTCAGCGTCATCTTATTGTAGTTGGCCTCTGGGTCACGAAGTTCTGTGCTCGACTTACTGACTTTCGCCAAAGCCGTCTCCACCTTCATCACGTTCTGCATTTTCTTGGCTGCTGCTCCCTTGCTGAAGCCAAACAGCTGGAACATCTTAGTAATGTGCGACTTAAAGGCCTCACGGATAGTCACCGTTGCCTTGTCTGTATCCAGATAATATTCCTTCTGTCCGAGTGAGAGTCCACTCTGATAGATATTCAGGATATTCTCCGTAGCGTTCTTGTCATCAGCACCAAAGCCAGCGTAGAAGAACTCCTGTGTGCCATAGGGCGTCAACTCCAGCAGGATGTCATGCAGCTGCTTGTTGCTCTTGGCTGCTTCCAGACGCTTGATAAGGGGCATCACAGGGTTCACCCCTTCCTGATTGCGACGGTCGATATCCATCGCCAGTTTATAGAGGTCACTCAGTTTCTGCTCTGTGGTTCCCTGCTCATAAGTGTTCTGCTGCAGTTCCGAGAGGATCGCGTTGATACGCTTGTCATTGTCCTCCTGTAACTTGTCGAAACTACCATAGCGTGAGTAGGCAGCAGGCAGCGGATGCTTCTTCATCCATCCGCCACAGGCATATTCATAGAAATCATTACCAGGTTTCACGCTGGTGTCAAAGTCTGTCACGTCTAGTCCAGACCCCAGTGGAGTTTGTGCCATTGTCATCAGTGATACAGATGCCATAGCCATCATTGTTACAAATCGTTTCATTTAATTATTTTGATTGTTGTTATTATTGATTCAGTTCCTCGAGGGCCTCACTCAGCTGTTCCCAGCGTTCCACCTCTTCATCGAGTGCCTGTTTGGTCTGAGTGTATTCCGTCACGAGCATCATGTCTGAGGCCTTCTCTGGCTGCATCAGCAGTTCGTCGAGTTCTTTCAGACGGGCTTCCATCTTCTCGATCTTTGCCTCCGACTCCTTCACGGCTTTCTCGGCTCGTTTCACGCGCTTCTGCTGCTCCTTGTGCTCGGCATAGCTGAGCGCTTTATTGAGGGCTGCGCCCGAGTCTGCAGAAGGCTCGCCTTTTGTTCCCACCGTGGGAACATTTTGTTCCCTCCCTGGGAATGTTGTGTTCCCACCCTGGGAACCCTGTTTTGCCGCTTCGCTGGAAATCGAAGCATGATTCGTCCTGCCGAGTTCATTCAGTTCACTGATTTTCTTCGCCTGCAGGAAGTCGTAGATGCCACCCAGATGCTCCTTCACGCGTCCGTCGCCAAACTCATAGACCTTCGTCACGAGTCCATCCAGGAACTCACGATCGTGGCTCACGATAATCGCCGTACCGTCGAAGGCCTTGATAGCCTCCTTCAGCACATCTTTCGAGGGCATATCGAGATGGTTCGTGGGCTCGTCGAGGATCAGCAGATTCACAGGCTCCAGCAAAAGACGGATCATCGCCAGACGACTACGCTCGCCACCACTGAGCACCTTCACTTTCTTATCCGACTCTTCTCCGCCGAACATAAAGGCGCCGAGGATATCATTGATGCGCAGGCGGATCTCACCTTTCGCGACGTTGTCGATGGTCTGGAAGACTGTCAGGCTCTCATCGAGCAACTGAGCCTGATTCTGGGCGAAATAGCCAATCTGGATATTATGTCCCACCTTCAGCTCTCCCGTATAGGGAATCTCACCCATGATACACTTCACAAGCGTAGATTTTCCTTCACCATTCTTACCGACGAAAGCCACTTTCTCACCACGTTTGATGGTGAGCGTCACATGATCGAACACCGTGTGGGCGCCATAGTCCTTGCGCACGTCATCACAGATGATCGGATAGTCGCCACTTCGGAGACAAGGCGGGAACTTCAGATGCATCGCGGAGTTGTCAACCTCATCAATCTCGATAGGCACGATCTTCTCCAGCTGCTTGATCTTCTGCTGCACCTGCACGGCCTTCGTAGCCTGATAGCGGAAGCGCTCGATGAAGGCCTTCATCTCTGCCACTTCTTTCTGCTGGTTCTCGTAGGCCCTGACTTGTTGTTCGCGACGCTCCTTGCGCAACACGACGTACTCATTGTATTTCACTTTGTAGTCGATGACGCGTCCACAGGAGATCTCCAGCGTACGGTTCGAGACATTGTTGATGAAGGCACGGTCGTGACTCACAAGTACCACCGCACTTGAAGACTGTGCCAGAAACTGCTCCAGCCATTGGATAGACTCGATGTCCAGATGGTTGGTAGGCTCGTCGAGCAACAGCACATCAGGCTTTTCCAACAGGATCTTCGCCAGTTCTATACGCATGCGCCATCCACCAGAGAACTCCGAGGTAGGACGATCGAAGTCTGTCCGCTTAAAGCCCAAGCCCACGAGCGTGCGCTCCAGTTCTGCCTCACGGCTCTCAGCACCCATCATCATGTAGCGCTCGTGCTCCGTAGTGTATTTCTCTATCAATGCCAGATAACTCTCACTCTCATAGTCCGTGCGCTCTGCCAGTTCCTGGTTCATCTTGTCAAGACGCTCCTTCATCCGCGTGATGTCGGCAAAGGCCTTCTGGGCCTCCTCTCTCACCGTCGTATCGTCTTGCAGGATCATCACCTGCGGCAGATAGCCGATGTGGCAGTCTGTAGGTACGCTGACGATGCCAGCCGTAGGCTTCTGCTGCCCACAGAGTATCTTCAGCATGGTCGATTTGCCTGCTCCGTTTTTTCCCACCAGGGCAATACGGTCCCGATCGTTGACCACGAAACTGGCGTCAACGAATAAGGGCTTCACCCCGAATTCTACCTTCAGTCCTTCTACAGAAATCATCGTTTATCTACAAATACATAGTCCTTATACTGTTCCTTCGGGAAGGCGAGCATCTCGTCAGTGATACCACCAGAATGGAAATCCGATATCTTGATGGTGGTCCAGATAAACGAGATTTTGATTCTCAGGCGGATGGGGTTGTAGGTCTTGCGCTCCACGAGGGCCAGTATCTCCTTGATGCCCTTCACACCATCCTTAGCCTTCAGCCTCAACATCAGACCTTCTTGTTCCTCAGTAATGCTGTAGTCGAAGTTCTCTGGCTCGAACTTGAACTTCCGCGAATACTTGTCCGACTTGTTGTTCTTGGCATTGTGAATCTCCACCTCCTTCTTTTTCTTGTTTTTCTTCTTGATGGTGTAAACAGTAGTGCCATCGTTCCACGAGTTCATCTTCGCGTCCACGAACTTGCTCTTCTTGCCCTTATACCATATCGTACCGTTCGTCTTATAGATACCTATGATATTCACATCATAATGGAGCGTAGCCCCCTGTTCACCAAACACCTGGTTGTAAGCCTGATTAAATATACGTCTCGCCTGACGCGAGTTCGGTGTTTCATCAGCCTGTGCCGTACATAGTGCTGCTATCAGCAGCATGATTACCAAAACAATCTTATTTCTCATTTTTTTTCAGTTTCGAGCTGCAAAATTACACATTTCTCATGGATTTTCATTATTTTTGCACACAAATTAACGATTTTACCTATTATATTATGGAGAAGAACATCTTTGCCCACTTAATAGCCACTGCCCTCAACCTTCAAGAGCGGGCCGTAGCCAACACACTGGCCCTACTCGAAGAGGGCTGCACCATTCCCTTTATCTCCCGCTACCGCAAGGAGCGCACAGGTGGCCTTGACGAGGTACAGATAGCAGCTATCAGCGATCGTTTCGACAAGTTGCAGGAGATCCAGAAACGCAAGGAGACGGTCGTCAAGACCATCACCGATCTGGGCAAGATGACTCCAGAACTGGAGAAGCGCATCGATGCCTGCTGGGACGCCACAGAACTGGAGGATATCTACCTGCCCTACAAGCCTAAGCGGCGCACAAGGGCACAGGTGGCAAGGGAACAGGGACTGGAACCGCTGGCACAACTCCTGATGCTGCAGCGTGAGCGCGACCCAGAGCGGGCCGCAGAGCGTTTCGTGAAAGGTGAGGTAAAGGATGCTGCGAGTGCCATCAAGGGTGCTCAGGACATCATTGCCGAGACTGTCAGCGAGGATGAGCGCAGTCGTCAGCAGCTGCGCAATGCCTTCAGCCGTCAGGCCTTTATCACTTCGAAGGTGGTAAAAGCCAAGGCCGACAGCGACGAAGCTGCCAAATACAGTGATTACTTCGATTGGGAGGAGCCCTTGAAACGCTGTTCTTCGCACCGTCTGCTGGCCATGCGACGCGGCGAGAGCGAAGGCATCCTCCGCATCAGCATCTCACCAGACGATGAAGAGACCGTCAGCCGCCTGAAACGCCATTATGTCTATGGCAGCACACCCTGTGGCAAACTGGTAGAGGAAGCGGTGGAAGATGGCTACAAGCGTCTGCTCAAACCTTCCATCGAGACGGAGTTCGCAGCTCTCAGCAAGGAGAAGGCTGATGAAGAGGCTATCCGCGTCTTCGCCGACAATCTGCGACAGCTACTTCTGGGCGCACCCTTAGGTCAGAAACGAGTGATGGGCATCGACCCTGGGTTCCGCACGGGCTGCAAGGTGGTGTGTCTCGACGCTCAAGGCAATCTGCTCCACCACGAAGCCATCTTCCCCCACCCGCCTGTCAACAAACGCACAGAGGCAGCGATGGCCGTTCAGAAGATGATTCGCAAGTACCAGATAGAGGCCATATCCATCGGCAACGGTACAGCCAGCCGCGAGACCAACGACTTCATCAAGGATGTACTCGCAGGCCGCTATAACATCGATACCAAGAAGACAGAAGAGCAGGCGAAGCCGCAGGTATTCACCGTCTCCGAAGATGGAGCCTCCGTCTATTCCGCTTCGAAGATTGCGCGCGATGAGTTCCCTGATGAGGATGTCACCGTGCGTGGTGCCGTATCCATAGGACGACGTCTGATGGATCCGCTGGCAGAACTCGTGAAGATTGATCCCAAGAGTATCGGTGTGGGGCAGTATCAGCACGATGTCGATCAGACGAAACTCAAGCACTCTCTGGATCAGACCGTCGAGAGTTGCGTGAATGCCGTAGGCGTCAACCTCAATACCGCCTCCCAGCATCTGCTGATGTACGTCAGCGGACTGGGTCCTACGCTCGCCAAGAACATCGTCGATTATCGTCGTGAGAATGGTGCCTTCACCTCACGGGCTCAGTTGAAGAAAGTACCTCGCCTCGGACCTTCTGCCTTCCAGCAGTGCGCAGGCTTCCTCCGCATCCCAGGGGCCAAGAATCCTCTTGACAACTCTGCCGTTCACCCTGAGAGCTACCCCATCGTCGAACAGATGGCCAAGGATCATGGCTGCACCGTCAGCGAACTGATGAGCAACAAGGAGAAGCGCGAGGCCATCGATATCAAAAAGTATGTGACTGCCGAAGTGGGCATCCCTACCCTTACTGACATCATGCAGGAACTGGAGAAGCCTGGCCGCGACCCTCGTGAACAGTTGGAGGAATTCGAGTTCGACAAGAATGTCTCTACCGTTGATGACCTTGTGGAAGGCATGATTCTGCCAGGCATCGTCACCAACATCACCAACTTCGGGGCCTTTGTCGATATCGGCGTCCATCAGGATGGTCTCATCCATATCTCCCAGATGGCCAATCGTCGCATCGCTCATCCTACCGACGTAGTGAAGCTTCACCAGCATCTGCGGGTGAGAGTCATCGAGGTAGATCGCCGTCGCAACCGCATCTCGCTGTCGCTGAAAGGCGTTTAAGAAAAATAGCAATGATTAGTCTTTGGACGTATAGTCCTCATGGATACTTTCAGCCATGAGGCGGTAGATCTTGCGGCTACGCTCATCGGGGAGCATCGCCATCTGCATCGCCATCACGCTTTTGTCGTAACGCACCATCGGCCCTGTCTGGGCATCTTTAGGCGACATCGTCTTGACCTTGCGGGCCGTTTCCTCTATCAATGGGAGGAAGAGGCCAAAGTCTATCTGCTCACGCTCAAGCACACGTTCTGCCAGACGGTAGCAGTGATTGGTAAGATTACAGGCCAGCACAGCTGCCAGATGCATCTTCTTGCGCTTCTCAGAGTCGCAGTCCACCACGTGCTCGGAGATGCTCTCCGCCAACTCACGGACAGCCGCCAGCTCAGTTTCACCAGAAGCCTCCACAAAACAAGGAATCTCTTGAAACGACACACGACGATGCTTGCTGAAGGTCTGCATCGGATAGAGCACGCCGTAGCGCGAGGCATAGCCCTTGAAGACATCCATCACCACGCTGCCTGCCGTATGGAGGAACAGCGCCTTGGGGCGTGCACTACAGACTGCCGCAATCAAGCCACGGAGCGCATCGTCCTTCACAGAGAAGACATACACATCGGCATCCTTGCGGATAGCGTCAAGCGACGTTGTATAGTCACAGCCGATCTGCTCCGCCAATTCCTGGGCGTGCGCCTCAGTACGACTATACACCTGCACGATCTCCTTGCCAGCATCCTTCCATGCCAGCGACAACTGCGTGGCCAGATTCCCTGAGCCAATAATGACAATTTTCATACTTTGTGAGTAGCTTTGAAGAGACCTTTCAACAAGAGATGTTTATCGAGCACTATCTGATGACGGCACTGTGGCACGATATCCTTCGCCATACCGCCAGTCGCAATGATATGCACAGGCTCGGAGAGCGTTGGCAACAGTCTGTCAATCAGCCCGTCAATCATGGCAGCAGTACCATAGAGAATACCACTCTGCATACACTCAAGTGTGTTACGGCCTACGAGGTGCTTAGGTTTCTCTACATGGATCACGGGCAACTGCGAGGCTCTCTGACTGAGCGCGTTCAGCGACGTCTTCACCCCAGGAATAATCAATCCACCCTTGAAGGCACGATGTTCATCAACCACTCCAAAGGTCGTAGCAGTACCAAAATCAATGACGATGGCCGGCACTCCATAACAGGTAGCAGCTCCCAAGGCATCAGCCAGACGATCCTTACCTAACTGCGAGGGCGCCTCAATATCGATGGTGATCAATCCTTGTGCGTCATCAATGCCAAAGAAGTGGGGCACCACACCCGTCAAGTCGTTCACCGCCTGCGCCACATCGTCATCCACCTCAGGCACCACCGAGGATATCGTCACACTATCCACCTCGTTGAGCTCCACGCCGTATTTCCGCAGTCCTTGCTTCAGTTCATAGCGGAAATAGGTCACGGTTTCCTCCTTGCGGGTCTTGAAGCGCCAAGTATGGACAATCTGCCCCTCCTGGTCTGCGATGGCCACCACGATGGTAGAATTGCCGATGTCTATCAGTAAATGCATGATGCGATCGTCAGTTATTAATGAAGTCCTTGATGCTGTCGAGTATCAGGTCTGCCGTCTCCTCCTTCGTACAGAGCGGAAGTTCCTTGACGGCCTCCTGTGTGATGAGTGTCACCTTATTCGTATCCACCGCAAAGCCCGTCTGCTCCGAGGCTATCGAGTTGGCACAGATGAGGTCTGCATGCTTCTTCGTCAGTTTCTGACGTGAGTTCTCTATGAGGTTCTCCGTCTCCATCGAGAAGCCCACGAGCACCTGCCCTGCCTGCTTATGCTCTCCAAGCCACCCTAAGATATCCTGGGTACGCGTCAGGGGAATAGTCATATCGCTGTCACTTTTTTTCAGTTTCTGGTCTGAACAACTGACGGGCTTGTAATCAGCCACAGCACTGCACATGATGATGACATCACGCTCAGCACTCCGTTCACTGACAGCCTCAAACATCTGCTGCGCACTTCTGACAGCCACCGTCTCAATACCAGCGAAAGGAGCGATGCTCACAGGGCCAGAAACCAGCGTGACGTCAGCACCACGAAGCACAGCCATCTTCGCCAGCGCATAGCCCATCTTTCCAGAAGAGCGATTGCTGATGAAGCGCACGGGATCGATGGCCTCTTGCGTAGGACCTGCCGTGATGAGCAGCCGTTTCCCCTTGAGGTCTTTCTCTCGCGCCAGATGCAACAGGATGTGCTCCAACAGCGTCTCCTCCGAAGGCATCTTACCACTGCCCGTATCACCACAGGCCAGACGCCCCACCACAGGTTCAATCACGTGATAGCCATAGTGTTTCAGTTTCCTCAGATTATCCTGCAGGACAGGATTCTCCCACATGCCCGTATTCATTGCTGGCGAGAAGAGCACAGGCGCCTTCGTTGCCATGATGGTCGTCGTGAGCATGTCGTCACAGATACCGTTGGCCACCTTACCGATGACGTTAGCTGTACATGGAGCCACCAGGAAGAGGTCTCCCCGCTTGGCCAGCGACACGTGCTTCACGTCGAAGTTGAAGTTACGGTCGAAGGTATCCACGATGCACTTATTGTTCGTCAGCGTCTCAAACGTCATCGGCGTGATGAAGTGCGTCGCATTCTGCGTCATAATCACATGCACATCGGCATTCAGCTTCACCAGCATCGATGCCAGATTAGCCATTTTATAGGCGGCGATACTCCCCGTCACCCCCAGAACAACACTCTTCCCTGTCAACATAATTCACCTTCTCTCAATAGCGGTAGCCAATTATTCACTTTTCACTATTCACTTTTACCTCAAGACTCCATGCTTCTCGTAGTTAGCCTTACGGAAGATATGGTTTTGCTCGTCCACGAAGAGCACCACGGGCTTGTGCGCCTTAGCCTCCTCAGGCGTCATGTCAGCATAAGCCATGATGATCACCTTGTCGCCCACGTTGACACACTTCGCGGCAGCACCATTCAGACAGATGATGCCCGAACCCTCCTCACCAGCGATGGCATAGGTGGCAAAGCGACTACCGTTGTCGATGTCTGCGATCTCCACCTTCTCATACTCCATGATGCCGGCTTCGCGCAGCAGGTGCGAGTCGATGGTAATACTACCCACATAGTTGAGGTCAGCCTGTGTCACCACCGCACGGTGAATTTTAGCCTTCAGCAGCGTAATAGTCATGGTCGCTCAGTATTATAGATTCACGATGAAATTATCAATCAGACGGGTCTTACCGATATAGACGGCGATAGCCACGAGCGTCTCACCCTCGATCTTCGCAATGCGCTGGACATTCTCAAAGTCCACCACCTCCACGTAGTCGATACGAGCCAGCGGTTCTGTCTCGAGGTTCTTACGGATGATGTCGATCACCTTCTGGCTGTCGCGCTCACCAGCTTCGATGGCCTCACGACCTTTCTTCAGACTCTGCGAGAGAATCAGGGCAGCCTGGCGCTCCTCAGCATTCAGATAGGTATTACGACTCGATTTTGCCAGACCGTCAGCCTCTCTGACAATCGGACAAGCCACGAGCTCCACAGGGAAGTTCAGGTCGCGCACGAAACGCTTAATGGTAGCCAGCTGCTGGGCATCCTTCTGTCCGAAATAGGCCTTGTCAGGACAAACGATATTGAAAAGTTTGCCTACCACTGTACACACGCCACGGAAGTGGATAGGGCGCACAGCTCCGCACAGCAGCTCTGTCGTCTCCGTCGTATCGATGAACGATGTGAAGTGTCCAGGATACATCTCCGATGGCTCCGGATTGAAAATCAGGTGGCCACCAGCCTCCTCCACCTTCTGCATGTCGCGGTTCAAGTCGCGTGGATAGGCCTCCAGGTCCTCATTGGGACCGAACTGTATAGGATTGACAAAGACAGACACCACCGTGCGGTCGTTCTGACTTGCCGATTTACGAATCAAACTCTGATGACCTTCATGCAGGAATCCCATCGTGGGCACCAGCCCTACCGTCAGTCCTTCCTTGCGCCATTCTGCTACTATCTCTCTTACTTCCTTTACGGTCTTTACTACTTTCATGATTATAAGTTCTAATTTGATGTTGCTCTTTTGTCAATGTCTCCATCACCTCATCGGCGATCTTATAGGTCTGGCTTACCTCAGGGAAACTGCGCTGTTCGCAGTCCTGCTTATACTGCCGGAAAGCCTCCAGCATCACGCTGTGCACGTCGGCATACTTCTTCACGAACTTAGGTATGAAGCCCTCTCTATAGCCCACCATATCCTGATACACCAGCACCTGTCCGTCGCAATACTTGCCAGCACCGATACCAATCGTCAGTGCCTGCGTCTGCTCCGTCACGAGCTTTGCCAGCGCCTCGGGCACGCACTCCAGCGTGATGGCAAAGGCACCAGCCTCTTCGACTGCCTTCGCGTCTTCGAGTAACTTGTGCGCCTGCTCCAGCGACTTGCCCTGCACCTTATAGCCGCCGAGGGCATTCACCGACTGCGGCGTCAGTCCGATATGGGCCACGACGGGGATACCTGCTGCCACGATGGCACGGATACGGTCTGCGTATTCCACGCCACCCTCCAGTTTCACGGCCTGACAATCCGTCTCCTTGACGATACGACCTGCGTTGCGCACAGCATCCTCTACCGAGGCCTGATACGACATAAACGGCATGTCAATCACCACGAATGCCTCTTTTGCTCCGCGACAGACGGCTTTTCCGTGATGGATCATGTCCTCCACCGTTACAGCGAGTGTGTTCTCATACCCCAGCATGACATTGCCAAGTGAGTCGCCCACCAGAATCATGTCGATGCCAGCCTCGTCGATGGCACGGGCGGTGTTGTAATCGTAAGCTGTCAGCATGCTCACGGGAAGCGTGCCTTTACGATCCAACAGATCAAAAATTGTTTTTTTCATTTCAATTTCAACGGTTTGATACAATCTTTTCGGGGTGCAAAGGTAGGCCTTTATTTTAATATGTACAAACTTTTAATGCTTTTTTATATAATGAAGTGCGTTTTTCTTGTCAAATGAAATGTTCTATCAGATAGGTAACGGCACAACAGATGGCAGCCACGGGGAACAGTCTGAGCCCGAACCAAGCCGCCACGATGCCCACAATCAGGGCCACGACACCCGAAACAGGCGTCATCGTCGTATGGATGATGTCAGGGAAAGTCATCACCGCCAGCGTCACGTAAGGCACATAGTAGAGGAAACTGCGCACGAACCTGTTGCGTATCTGTCCCTTGATCAGCACCATCGGCAACACGCGGATGAGATTCGTCACGAGGATGCCAAGCAGGATATAGAGGATGATACTATGCTTCTCCATCGCCTTCCACGTTAATAGGTTTCAACCACGCCGCCACCGCAGAGATTACGATCGTCAGCACAATGGTACGCGTGCCGCTGCTCCACTCGCCCACAACGGGAGCGATACTGCATCCGCCACTCAGCACCACACAGGCTATCAAGGCATAGAGCACGTTACGGTCCCTCCGTGCCGGAGGCATGATGATAGCCAGGAACATACCGTAGAGCGCCACACTGAGCGCCGAGACGATAGGCGCAGGCAACATTCCGCCCGCCACGATGCCCGCAGCACAGCCCGATGCCCAGAAGAGCGTCGATATCAAAGCAGCAGAATAAGTATAGGCAGGCGGCGTATAACCCCGACGACTCACGGAGATGCCAAACACCTCATCCGTGATACAACAAGCCATCAGCAGACGATGAAACCACGACGTAGCTGGTGCGATCTTCTGCGAGAGGGCAGCACTCATCAACATATAGCGCAGGTTCGTCACCAGGCACATCGCAATCACTTCGACGTATGCAGCATTGATAGCCACCAGCGTATAGACACCATACTCACCCGCCGAGGCCCGCGTGAAGAAACTGCTCATGAAACCCAAGATAGCCGTCAGTCCTGCCTTCTTGGCAATGATACCCAACGAGAAAGCGACGGCAAAATACCCCAAGGCAATGGGGATGCCGTCACGCAGGCCACGGGCGATCTCCACCCTCCGACTATCTTGTCTTTCTATTGTTTTACTGCTCACGCCTGTCGTTCTGAATTGACGGTGCAAAGGTAAGCATTATTTTTTGAAATGCCCCAACATATCCCGAAAATTCTATGCCTCAGAGCAGATGGAGGCGTTTTATTCCCTGACCACCAGCTCCCTTGGGAGCGTGATCACCTTCAGGCGCCTGTACCAGATACGGCCCGAACCCGCCATCGGCTGCGGCGCATGCCCGCTGATGATATAATAGCTCGCCGAATATTCGTCCATGATGTCCGTAAACACCTTCTTGATGCGCGAACACTTCTCATTGATGGCATTGTCGAGCGGATCCGTCAGATGATTCACGCCCTCTATCACCTTCTCCTTGTCCATCATCTTGGCAGTCGCCATATAATACTTCAGCAACTCCTCACGATAGTCCACGAGCCGCTTGAACTCGATGCCCTCCGGATGCGCCAGGAAGAGCAGATAGACAGCCTTGTGCACGGGCTGCAAGTCCACCTCCCGATGATAGTCCTCCAGCACGAACCTGTAGTCCCTCGTGATGACCAGCCGACTCAGCTTCCTCCTCGCCGCCTCGATGCGCAGCTCCTCCAGCAGCGGCACGCCGATGGCCTTCAGCAGCAGGTCTCTCCTCCCCTCTGTCTGCAGCAGCCCGATGAGCCTTTTGATCTCCTGGGCCGTCTCCTCCGGTGTCAGCAGTTCGTTCATTCCGTCACGACAGTCATCAGATTGTTCAGCCAGTTCTTCCACTTCGTGAGGATTGTCTCTTCCTCCTTCACCGCCGTCTCCTGCTGCGGCTCAGGCTCCGGCTCCTTCGGCTTCACCTCCGTCACGACGGCAGGTTCAGGCGCCTCAGCAGGCTCCACCTCGAAAGGCAACGTCTGTTGCGTGATCACCTGCCCCATCGTCGGCGTCTTCTTCACGGGCTTGTAGAGTTTCGGGATCAAGTCCTCGTAATAGTCATCCTCGTTCTGATGCACATCCTTCTCCACCTCTTCCCTCAGGCTGTCCTCCATACCCGTAGCCAGTATCGTCACCTTCGCATCCTCGCCCAGCGTATCATCCGTCGCCGTACCCCATCTCACGTC
>Ga0256407_10005904_pt1 | contig 19261 bp, 7 predicted proteins | sample RumenRJG_04DNA_FD_193489 | JGI IMG/M metagenome (GOLD analysis project Ga0256407, IMG submission 193489) | Bovine rumen microbial communities from Lethbridge, Alberta, Canada - RJG_04 | ecosystem: Host-associated > Mammals > Digestive system > Stomach > Rumen | place: Canada: Alberta | collected... | reverse complement strand
GATACTCTTCCGGAGAGTATCGCTTCACAAGAATCATTTCCTCATGGCGCTGTTTGATATCCAAATTGGTAAACCATCGTACACCCTTGACCCGAATATACTTTCTTCCTGTCTCCTCATCTATACCACATCCTGCAGCATCAAGTGGATAATCATCAGGAACAAAGAAAGCTCTATCCCCCGAATGAATACTTGCACCAAGCCATACTTCATTATTCATAATCAAAGGAAAAACTTCCTGATATTTCAGGGCATTTACATTGCCGATAATGATAAAATGCTTTTTGTGCTCTACCAGTGTACCCAAGTATTCCCGGAATAGAGAAAAGGGCGGATTCGTTACTACGATATCTGCCTCATCCAGAAGTTCCAGGCATTCCGGGGAGCGGAAATCCCCATCCCCTTTCAGTTCTGTCAGCTCATTTTCTCCCGACTTGAACAGCTCCGCCACGTCCAACATATCCACGCCGCCGTCACCAGTCTTGTCATAGACAGTAGTAACGACCGCTTTGTATGGCTTGTTCTGTGTCTCCTCCGACTCGCCGAGAATATCAAATATGGAAAGCTGCTTATTGGCAATCGGCGACCCCGTGTAACATGTCGCAATCAGCTTCTTCAGCCCGAGCCGGTTGAAATTAAGGACAAAGTACTTGAAGAAATTGCTCTCGAACGGGTCATCACAGTTGCAGAGTACAGTCTTGTCCTTAAAATGCTTTCTGTAGTAGCGCATCTCCTTCTCAATATCGGTCAACTGCGTATAGAATTCATCTTTCCGGGCAGTCTTTGCGCTGTTCAGATTCTTATTTCCTGCTGCCATTCTTTATCACCTCAAAACCAGATGGTCATACATCATTCTCATGTTTCCGCAATATCTCCTGCTTCCGATCATATTCCTCAAAATACGCAGCAAGCGCTCGTTCAACCACAGTAGTCTTTAGCTGCCCTGCTTCCTCGCATACTTCCTGAAGCTTTTTATATATCGGAGTCTCTATGCGGACATTAAGATAAACGCCATCTTTTTTCGCTCTGGCCATCGTTATTCTCCTCTATCATAAATGCAAAATACTGGACTTTTACATTATATCACAATCGGCTACCTGTTTCAATCTGAAAATACCGCCTTGTGTTACCCGCAGCTAACCCATCCCCAAAAGAAAAGCCAGCCACCGAAGTGACTGACTTCTCTGTTAACCTTGTGCTAAATTAATCTCCGTCTCCTCCACAGCAGTACTCCCGCTCCAAGGATCAGGATGCTGCCGAGGATCGTGAAGAGCCGTGTGCCGGGGCCGCCGGTATTCGGGAGGGCGGCGCCGGGGGTATTCTCCACTGTGAATGTGACCGTACCCGTGCCTTCCATTATGGAGATCGTCACATCGCCGACTTTTGCCGTTGTGGCTTCCCTATAAGTCAGTGTACCATCTGTGATCACTTTCTCCAGAAGGTGAGGGCCCGATGAATCTACTTTGACGTAGAAGGTACCTTCACCTGTCTGTACATAGCCATCCGGTGTCCTGGTTTCTTTCACTTCATAGTAGCCCGGGGAGATACCCTTGAAGCTCACCTTGCCATCGGGACCTGTTATTTCAGGATCAGACGCAACTACATTCCCCTCTGTAACCACGGAGGCGGTTGAACTTGTTTCCAGAATCTTCTGAATGGTGAAGACTGCTCCTTCCAGAGGATTACTTGTACCGGCTGCAACTTTCAGGATATCGAAATCAACCGTAGACTTCTTCTTATTATTGACAGTGATTGTACCTGTTCCGGGATTGCTTGCCTGGCTGTCTTCCGTATTTGTCCCGACACTGTAGCTGTCGAAAGCAAAATTGCCGGATGCCGACACCTCACGGACGCCGTAGCTATAGACATAGGTCTGATTATCGTCAGAACCGACGCCGGCAATAAGCAGTTTCTTGTAGGTATGGGCAAAACTGTTATCCTGATTCAACACAACCCGATAAGACGAAGAATCAAAGGTTGGATCGATGGCTGCCGGACCGCCGCTGACCGTGCTCGTTGTAGACACATCAATAGAACTGACTGTACCATCACCGAATACAACATATACATCCGACGCATCAGGTGTCGTTATCGTTTTTGTTGTCGCTCCTTGAATCCAGCCCCACCATTCTCCAGAAACTTTATAAAATTCATCCGTCGGAGTGAACGCCTGGGCGTATTTTGCATTCGCCCCTCCTGTAATACTGTTTATTGTTATATTAACACCCGTCTGATTTCTTGGGACAAGTATGGAGGCCAGGTCTTTCTTGCCATTATACATTATAAAATGCACCGTTGTTCCGGTCGGAACAGCTCTGTACCTTACCAGTTCAACCGTAGCCGACAGATTTTCCAGTACGTCCGCATCCGCAATTTCATTATCGCCGTCAAACCATTTCTTTTCAACGGAAAGCTGCGTATAATCCGGCTCCTGGCGGTTTGTCATCGTCACTTTCACTTTCCCGGACTCCGAAGTGTCATAGCTGTATGAAGACTCGTAGCCGGTAACTTCTACTTCGTCCACATAGTAAGCATAGTATGTGGCATGGCCTCCGGAATCAATGGTCACTTCGGGGAGATCATCGAATCGAGCTGTATAAAGCGGCGAGCCGTTATAATTATGGCCAATCTGATACAGCCCATCTTCGCCTGAGACCTTGTTCGGGTGATCATTATAATTGACCTGAGCGACATTATACAGAACACCGCCGCTGGTCGGCTGTTCGTCAAAGGGGGTTGTGCCGGTTACCTGGTAGAGCTTAAACCGGACGACTGTATTGTCCGGCCAGCTCTTATCGCCGCCCTCTTTGTCTTTCCAGACTTTCTGAACACTGAAGTTTGTGGTCCGCTCTTCCGGCTTCTTCTTGTTCTTCATGGAAGAAAGCAGGATTGTGTTATTCTGTTCATCCTGTGTTTCCGTCACATCAACGGAGGCAGAATAGCCATCTACCGGCACTTCCTTCACATAGTAAGAATAGAAGTACCAGGTGCCGTCATCATCCTTATGAACGGAAGGCAGCTCTTCAAAGCTGATACCAGCCTGGAACTGTTCTCTTGTAATCTTGTACAGCCCGTCTTCCGCGTCTGGTCCGGTGACAAGATATTGGTTTCCTTCAATTGTATACGGGTTTCCGCCTGATGTCGGCGCCGCTGTAAAGGGCGCACGGCTTATCACCCGATAGAGATAGAACTGAACTTCCTGCAGATCCTCGGGGAGATCATTGATATCAATCTCTGTTTTTCCGTCTTCATCCAGCCAGGTCTTGGATACGGAAACATTCACTTTTCTTTCCGTAACCCGATAGTTCTTCAGATGATAGTTCTTCTCATTTTCTGTCTCTTTCAGGGTATAGCTCGAGACATAATCCTCCGGAACTTCCACTTCCTCCAGTTTGTATGCATAGCCATTCCCATCTGGGTCTGTACGGGGAAGATTTTCCCATGAATACTCCCAGCTGCCATCTGCAGGCAGAGTGATTTCCCCGTTATAGGTTTTTCCATCTGCGTTGGTTATGGTCTCGACAGCAACATAGTCCTCATTATTTTTCTTCTGATAAAGCTGAACTTTTGCAGTCAGGTTTTCCGGATTCTCAATTTTATTTCCTTCGATGCCAAACCACTCTTTATCAACCTTTACCGTGATGGGCTCGTCGGTTTCGGTGTTGTTCATTTTCAGAATATCATCATAGTAGAAATAGATCCACAGACGGTTTCCGTACTGATCACGCTTTGTGCCATAGCAGACTTCATCCGGATCCTTCGTGAGCGTGAATTCCCAGTACTCAACAGAGCTGTCTATCTGATATCCCGGAGGTGACTCAATCTCTTTCAGGAAATAATGCACTCCTTCTTCCAGTTCAGCCCCGTGCTTTGTCTGGTCAAGCGCGATCAGCACATACCCATCCTCGTTCGTCGTAAAGGTGATATTCTGGCCAACCTTGCCTGCCGTCTCCGTTCCGACACCCCAGGTCATCGGGATACGGTCCTCTTCCATCCAGGTATCGGTTCCATTGGTAACTTCATGGAAGGAACCGGTTCCCCGGAACAACTGGAAGGTGGCTCCGCCCAGGCCCTGGCTGGTCATTCCGTTCTTAAACTTAATGAGGCCGATCTGAAATACATCAGCTCCTGCCTCAACTGTTGTGCCAAAATCACGGGAGTCATGTTTCTCTGAATGATAACCGTTCATTTCAGCATAGTTGGAGAAAGACTGCGTCGCCGATCCGATGACAAGACAGCTGTATTCGATGACGTAGTGCGTAAGATCCTGCAGACCGTAGAAGGTACCAATGTTGCCGTTAAAGTTCCATTGGATGCTGGTATCCCGCGTCTTCACCCCGTCAACATACTTATATACTTTTATCGTCGTATAGTCGACTGTCAGATTGTCCGTATGGGTATCAGTGAGATCCATGGATTCACCGCCATTGAGTTCCAGACATTTCTCGTTGATGTCAATTGCAAAATCATATAGCCGATCGTTTCCACTTTCACCCTGATTCACGCGGAATTTACCGGTCTTCTCTACAGTCGGAACTTTGAACTCAATATCCACGTGATCATCTGTCCCGTTCCAGACAGCAGTGTTCCTGACATTGTAGACACCGCCGTTTTCAATCGCCTTCTGTGTAAAGGATTCCAGTACTGCCTGATCCTTTACCTTAAGTTTGTAGTATATCCGATAATACTCATAGAAATCCCCATTTTCTTTTCTGGGGAGGTCTTCTGCCGTAATAGTGATCTTGCCATTTCCCGCATCGATGCTCGCTTTGTAGGGTGAGATTCCGCTTTCCAGCATATGCCGCTGGGGCTTACCGTCGATATACTGATGCGTGTCTGTTTGGTACCAGTAGCTATAATACTCCAGCTCATCAGCGTTAAAGGTGTCCTCAATAACTACTGGCAGATTTCTCACGCCAGCCAGATCGACTGCATACTGGTAAACAGGCATTCCATCAGGTGCCGTTTCGTTGCCGGGAACCAGCGTTTTATAAATTTTACTCTTTTGCGGTGCCGCCTTCCCCTCAAAGGTCGTGTTATTCGCTTTGGCGATATTTGTATGATAGAAGGAATTGGAATCTCCGCTTCCCTCCCTTTCAACGTAGGCAAGCCACTCCGGATCATTTTTGGTGCGGATCTTGATTGTAACCGTCCTGGCTTGTCCGCCTTCGAGGCCTTTTGTCGTTTTTTGAGCATCCTGGTAGAACTCAATGGTCACAACATCCCGTGTCCTGCCGTAGTTTCTAAGATTCCATATCACATTCCCGTCATCATCCACATCGGTAGAGACACAGTTCACGGTATACGTTTCGTCATGAACCAGCCCTGTCACCGATAAGACGCTGTCGAATGTATCGGCAAAGCCGCCATATTGAGGAGCCATAGGAACATAATCGGTAACCGTCAAGCCATCAGGGAATCCTTCCGCGGGAACGTTGATTACAATATCCCAGTCAACATATTCCTCTGTTACATCAACTGGAGCCTTACCCCCGACAATTTCGTCTTCACCCGGTTCATCGCTATGAGGGATTGGGACAACGCCGGTGGCTGTGCTGCTGCCGTCACCTTCGTTTGTAGTGTTATTCTTGACAATGCCGTTAGAGCTGCTATCGAGCTTTGTTTTATCGACCTCCGTTGTATAGGTGATCTCATAAGAGAGGATCTCATCCGGATCGTTTCCCAGCTGAGGAATCGTATATTCCCACGACTGAACACCGTTCAGGTCTGTAACCACTGTGGCGGTCGCCGTTATGTTATACGTCTTTGTTCCGTCCTGGCTCTTTGCAGCAATATGCAGAGTAATATTGCCATTTTCATCCACCGTGTACTTCATGGCATCCTTGCTGCTCCAGTCGATGGTATCCCAGACCTTATCGCCAACGATAGAGCCGCGGTAGTTGTCATTCAGGACGATCTTCCAACCGAGTGTGGCAGTTTTGTTGTCTGGATATTGCTCTGTCTCATGATCTACTACAGACGTACTGGTTTTAGATGTGCTGGAATACTTGATCTGATTGGTATAAGTATTTGTATCATCGTCATGATCGTCATCGTCATTTTCAACCGTGACCGTATTCTTTCCGTCCTCTGATACTTTAATATTGCCCTTATGATCCAGTGCGGAAGTATCCACATCTGCGGAATACGTGATCGTTACCGTCTGGTTATGGCCGATTGACGGAATGGTCATATCGAAGCCGTCCTGACTCGAATCTGTAATATTATATTCCGTTCCGGCTGGTGAAATCCTGATACTGTCCGTATCGATTTTCAGGAGATTTGTGTTGGCGAGCGCATCATGGACCTTGACGTCTTCACTGTTGCCCGTCGATTTCACCGTGATGGTATAGTCCATTTTCCCGGTTGCGGAATTGTAGGAAGCGCTCTTGGAGACCGACACATCCGCCGTGGTATCCATATCAATGTTCGGCTTAACCTTATCATTAAACGGGATCTGCGTAGTTCCCTCTTCAAACTTGGCTGTGAAGATCAGGTCAAAATGGGCATTTGAGGACCTGGTCAGGATATCATCGGGGTCCTCACCAAATTTGACGTATATCTTACCGTTTTCAACCCAGTATTCGTTGCCGGTAATAGAACCGGCAAGACCGGCGGGGATGGTAAATGTATGGTGCTCGCCTTCTGGAATTGTGAGTCCTGGTGGAAGATCTACCACGATGGTATCTCCGCCTGCCGGAAACTGATTCTGTCCCTTTTCGGCAAAGGAAAGCTTCATGGTATATCCTACATCCGGATATACCGTCCAAGGCTCGTCCTTGCCGTAGGTTGTTCCGTCAATCGTAAGATGCGCATCGGTGATAAAGGAATTGCCTGCTACTTCCTGGGCATCAAGTACAGAGATAATGATCTCGTCTCCACTGTCCAGTGTGATAGTCAGAGCTTCCTCTGTTTTGAACGGCGCGAGAGAGGTGAGGAGCCATTCTCCTGCGTCAAGCTTCCGATTACTCCCCGGCTCTTTCTCCGCATCTTCAAATACGACATCGAAAATGTTATCTTCAACAGCGGCAACTGTCGTCGGATCATTGATATATGTTACGCACATTAAGGCAGGATTGGTAAATTCTACATTTTCCACCTTGCTCATAAATGCAGCATCCATATCAGAAATATGGAGTTCCTTTACCATGTCGGATAGAAGAACGGAAGTCCCGCCCTGGATAGAATAGCTGTATTCTTCATAAGTGAAGTCCACCGTATACACAACGCCGTAAATAGAGAAGGATTCAGCCTCGAAGCTGATCTCGGTGGCGGGACCGGCGGGCTCGGACTCTTTTCCTGTGCTCTTGTCCTCATCGCCCTTCTGTTCCTGGCTGTCTTTGACTTCAGCATCGATCTGCTCAACGCCTTCCTCGGCAAAGTGAAGAACAGCGGGTTCGCTCTTGCCGGATTTCTTGTCCTCAGAATCGGAATCCTCAGATTCGGAATCTTCTGCTGCCTGGTCGTCGATAATCTGAATATTCACACTGACCGGGGCAGAGGGCTCAATCTTTCTGGTCTCTTCTTTCCCCTCGCTGTCTGTATCCCTGACAAGAATCTCGATATCAAAGAAACGGGACGCCTTCCTGTCCACGCCGGTTTTCTCGTCTGCGGCCACCTGCTGTCCAGCCTGTTCAAGGCATGCCTCGTAAGCCTCCTTGTCTGTCTCTGCTGTGATCTCTCTGACAGACAGTTCGGCATTTTCGGGAATCTCTGCTTTTTCCGTATAATCAAGTGTGATTTTGTATCCGTCGCCGTCGGCGGTAAGGGTACCGGCTTTGAAAGGGCCGTCCTCTGCGTCTTCCTTTTCTTCCGCGCCGGCCGCTTTATCTTCGGAAGCCTTTTCCGAAGCAGTATCTGCAGTTGCGGCAGTTTCTGCAGAGGCTGAAGTATCGGCCGCAGAAGCAGTCTCTGCCGCAGCTGCAGTTTCGTCAGAAGCAGCGGTCTGAGCTTCATCGACTGTCTCTCCGGAAGCTGCATCACTTTCGTCTTCGGGTCCATCGACCAGCTTCAGTGTCCGGCTGATCTCTTTGATGTTTTTCTCACTGTCTTTTTCTACAAAAACGATTTCTGCAGTCTTCTCTACCGTGCTGTTGTCCAGGTCGGTATCCTGTTCAACCCAGTCGATCTGGTCCACGTTGAAGTCGCACGCAAACCAGCCGGTGATCTTCTCGCCGGCTGAAATGGGCTTTCCGTCCGCAGTATAGGTAATCTGGTTTTTTTCAATAGAATAGGGGGTGAAGACAAAAATCAGGTCCTGTCCCAGGAAAGCGCCTTTTTCCCCGTAAATGCCCTCATCGTCAAAGACATTCTCGGCCTTGACGATTGCGCTGATGTATTCCTGCGCGCCTTCCTTCAGGTTCTGATCAGGTCTTCTTGCGCCCTCGATGGCTTCGGCTCCCAGGTACTTCTGATAACCGGCGGCATTCTCATCCTCGGTCTGGTTCTCATCCTGAGCCTGCTCTCCTGTATTGGATGCAGCGTCTGCGGCGTCTGCGTAAAGGGCGGACATGCCGTTTTCAGTCTCGTTGATGGCGATGATCTGGTCATCAGTCAGATGAATGTTGGACGGCAGCCTGTATCTGACGACCTGATTGGTCTCATTGAGGGCTCCCGCAGGAATTGTATAGGATAAATACATTTTGACCAGGTCGGTCGATTCCAGTTTTGTACTGCCGAACAGGCCGTTTTTGACCTTTTTCCAGTCCGTGACTTCCGCGCTTGTCTCAGGAATCTCCTGTCCCTGTTCCGGATGGAAATAGTAGAAATCAGTATACTTATTGAGTACGCTGCCCAGCTCTATGCTGTCCAGTTCCGGAACATAACCTACGGAAAGGTTTTCGGTCTCCACAGGTTCAGGGAGTACATTTGTGGTCGCTGCGTTTGCCGCCTCTTCCGTGCCGGCGATAGCTGCCGCTTCTTCCGCGCCGTCAGCAGCTTCGTCTTCAGTCTCAGCGCCGGCGGCGTCCGCAGAGGAGCCATTGACTATCTCGTCCGCATCGGTCGTATCTGTTGTTTTATTCTCCTCAGAGTTCCCGCCCCCGGAATCTTCCTGATCCGCTGCAGCGGAATCGGAGCCATCCCGGTCAGTCTCACCTGCAGCATCATCTCCTGTCTCAAATCCTTCGGGAGCAGCTTCTCCCGTGCCAGCTTCCTTTTTATCAGCCTCCTCTGCATCAGATTCCTCCGAATCCAGTCCGTCGGCAGCAGCTTTTTCAGCGCCTGATTCATCAGCGGCAGCCTGGACGGAGGCGGATTCTTCCGCTGAATCCTCTTCCATTTCTTCTTCTCCGGCGGCATAGCTGTCTGTGACAAGGGCATCGGTATCATTCTCGCTGCCGTCAGTTCCGTACAGGACATCCTGCTCCGCAGCAGCACCGAAGGCGGTCGAAGCTGCCGCAGCACTTCCTGAGGAAACCACCGCGCTGCTGTCCTCCTGATAGCACTCCGGACTATGGACATGCACTTCCTGTCCGCATATGAGGATCTTATCATAGCAGGATGCGTCATGATGATGTCCCTGACCCTCCGGGGTTTCGCACACCAGCCGCTCTTCATAACAGGCGTCCGTATGTTGGTGTTCAGGAATACCGCAGAATGCGTTCTGCTCCAATGTGATGGCGGGAAGAACCAGGGCATATGTCGTTACAAACACAACAACAGCCGCAACACCACTGACAAATCTGGTAAAAATTTGTCTGGTTCTGCGGCTTCTGAGAATTTTCCTTATTTTTTCAAGTAATGCTTTCATAGTCAGGTCCTTCCGTCATTCTGCAAATCTAAAAAGGAGATTCCGAAACACTGGATAAAACATGTATGATGTAACTGTAGTTGTCTGTCAGTTTGTTTTCCGGAAAAGTACCGCCGCCGTAAAAAGAAGTAATAAAGAGATTGGCTTTGGACTCCAGACGGCTCTTTTCACGTATGAGTATCATCGATATAACGTTCCGCCAAATGAGAAAAAATTATGAGCCACTATCATTATACATGCGCCTTCCGCTAAAAAAGCGTCAAAAATTGTGCAATTACAGGAGGCCATTTGCTTTATTTTGTCTTTTCGATGTATTTCTTACGTTTTATCGTTTGATTCATTTTTTCCACTCTCCAATTTCATTCATTTTTCGTTCCTCTGCATGATTCATTTTTCTATTCTTCTGTTTGATTCATTTTTTCAGGGCATCTTTTAATTAAGTGAGCAAACGGTGAATTCAATGCTCCTTCACAGTTCTTCCATGATAAAGAAAAAAGCCGGCCTTTCGGCCGGTTTCTTTTCTTCGCTGATTTATTCATATCCCTCTGCGCAATTTATATCTGTTGCTTTATTCATACCTGATTTGAGCTTCCCCCGGCACGCGGCTGAGGATAAAGCCCCGCACAAAAGACATATCTTCCTCGGGAGCATAGACGCGAGGTCCGCCGAAGCGGCCCCTGAGTTCTATATATTTTCTGGTGACGATTACTTTCCTTGTCCTCTTAAAACTGAAGAGTGCGCGGGTTTTGCCGGAGCCGGTTTCGATATATTCATCTGTCATATGATAGATTTCCCTCATCGTGCCCGGCAGCTTGTTTAATACCCAGCAGGTCAGGAGGGAGATCAGCAGGAAGACAGCGACACATGCTGCCACTATTGCAAACGACGTGAGATCATCGTACATTACAGCGAGAAAACCGCCGAAAACCAGGATGAATGCGGCAATAATGCCGCAGATTATCATGGTTGTTTTGTATGCCCTCTGCTCATATTCCTTCTCGACATCGCATCTCCATCGAAAGGAGCCGTCCTCCTGCCTCGTAATCTGATCAGGATATTCATACAGTGTAAACGGTGTTGTTGCCATTTCAATTCACCTATTCTATGACTGGTTTTTTGTATTTGCACTTATTATGGACGTTTTTGGTATCCGCCCATTCTATGACCGTTTTTTTGTATTTGCACTTATTATAGACGTTTTGTGTATTCACTCATTCTATGCCGGTTTTCTATTGGCATTCACCCACAGCCATGCGGTACAGCGGCTCCTGTGGATGTGGTACTCTGCTGCTTTACTTTATAGAATATCACTTTTGTCTCACCATGTAAAAAGCTAGCCAGTCTTTACATCATACATATTTGCATCACCCGCATTTACTTCTTAGTCTTTTGCCGGCGGCTTCCTGAATCAGAAAAGATCACTGCACACAGTGCAGTACATCTAAGTCTCCATTACTATACACACAATTTACGCTTACAATAAACCGGCTCTATGGAGCATTCTCTCCATAAAGCCGGTCCTGTCAAATTCCTGTGTTTACTTTGCTGTTGTGTCTACTTTGCGGTTGTGTTTACTTTGCTGTTGAGTTTTTTCTTCTCCTCAGTAATAAGACTGCTCCCGCAATACCGGTCAGCATAATGCCAGACAGATAGACTATGTAAGTTCCCGGACCGCCGGTGTGGGGAAGTGAAGCTCCTCCTTTATCTGTCTGTAACTTGACAGTCCACACTGTATCTGCTTTTTTATAGTGCTGCGGTGCTTCTGTCTCAACCAGGTAGTATGCTGTATCCGGAAGTAGATGAACTAAAGATGATCTGAAATGCCCAACTACAGACAGTAACACTTATAATCTATTTTACAGTAAAATATCTCAAAAAAACCGTCAAAGCCCAAACAATCATTGTCATTATTTCATGTATTAGAAGACGATAAAAAATATGAGAAACCCCGGGATTGGCATATGCGGTCCTGACACTCGCTTCCCTCAAGCCGGCCCGTTTTCGACGAAAATCGTTTTATTACATTACACAGACCGAGTCCGCCGAAAGCCGGATTCTTACGTCACACCGGCCCGCGTCCGCCGAAAGCCGGATTCTTACGTTACACCGGCCCGCGTCCGCCAAAGGGTGGGTTGATTTATTACATTGCCCTCTGCCTTGTCGGGATCACAAAAGAACCGGTCCCGCGGGATAACTGTTCAGTGGTGATCAGTCCCTCCGCAGGGCCGGTTTGTAAAGTTTTTGAATAAGTTTTTACTGTTTATCTACTGTTTTTGTTTATTTACTGTTCTGCATATCTACTGTTCTGTCCGGTCTTCCTCTGTGCCGGCACGCGCACGGTCACTGTTCTGCCTTATCTTCCTTCTGTGCTGACACGCGCACGGTCACTGCGTCCTGTCCCTTCCCGCTCAGGGCATCGCTGATGGTAAGGGAAGATCCGTCCGCACCTTCGTCTTCCACCGCTTTTCCGTTGACCTCCCAGCCGGCAAGGCGGTATCCCTCAGCCGGATGAGCTGTCACGGTAAAGGAGGTGCCGCAGTAATAGTCATTGGTCCATGTTCCGCCGGGAGAAACGTTCATGTTGTTCCAGGTTACAGAAACTCCTTCACCCGCCTCAATTTCGACGCTGTAGCGGTCAGTCAGTTCCATATATTTGGTGATGTTCTCGCGGTAGAGTTTCTCTTTTTCACGCACATTCTGCTTAGTCGTCTCTGCCGTGTCCTCCATCTCCTTCCAGAAAGCATCTCCGTAGTCGAGGATGTATTCCCTTTTCATCTCCCCATAAAGTCTGTCCAGAACCGCACAGGCATGTTCGGGTTCAAAGGATGTGCGCAGCAGGTCATCGACATAGGTGAGGAACTTATCCCTGTACCTGGTGCACTGCATGACATGGTAAAATGTGTTTCCCTTCTCTTTCATCAGATAATCGATCAGTTCGTTTGACCACCGGGTAGGATCCCCGTGCAGACCGTTGGAGAGTATCTGGTCCATATCCTCGATCAGGAAACGTATACGCCCGTCGGTATAAGGATTATTGGGATCCTCCTCTCCCAGATAGCGCCAGACGGTCACATTATTGAAGGGCCAGTCCGCATTGTTGAACAGCACTTCGAGGGCAAAATAGAACAGGTAATTATCCATATCCACTTTTGCCTCAAGGGCCTGCTGATTGGCTTCCTGTGTGAGATCCGCGGTGAAAAGTTTGATGATCTTGCTCCTGGTATAAACGTCTACGTCGCTGTTGCTGTATTTTTCGATCCCGTCGGGAACGTTCAGGCCGAAAAGCCTGCAGACATAATCAGATGTCGTACTGGGCGTGATATCACAGACTGTATAGAACTCTCCGTTCAGGAAAACAACCCCCAGCCTGTTCTCGGTGAGTCCCGGGAAACCGCACTCGTCCGTGAGCTCCTTGGCGTACTGATTGCGCACACTGCGGATATGGTATCCGGGGACGCCATGTGTGCGGAATTTAATCTTTTGAAAAATCTCCGTTTCCGGGTTCGAAACCGTTTTTGAATCTTTTGCTTTATCTTCTCCAGATGTCGTTCCTGAGTCCTTCTCCGAGGCTTTTCCTGAACTCTTATCCGGATTTTTTCCCGAGGCGTTTTCCGGATCCTTTTCCGGGACAATTGTTGAATCTTTTCCCGATGCATTTCCCGGATTCTTTTCCGAATCGGAAAAGATCCCCAGATGAAAATAGTCATCCGATGTTCCGTATGCCTTTGAAGCCTCGATGCGAAGGGTGCGGGTCGGGATGATCCGGGAACTGTAGCCTGCTACGGCGATTCCCGCCTCCTCCTCCAGAAGTACCTCTCCGCGGGGAGAGAAAAGAGTCACGTGGCCGCTCTTAATCCACTCGTCACCCCGCTGATAGAAATTGCCCGCGCGGTCCTCGCGCACACCGTCGGCGACATCTGACTCGTAATGGCTGCCGGGGATCATGATCCCGTTGTCATAGTCAAAGAGGTTATAGGAGTCTGTCACCAGGCTGGCCACGTAGACGTCATATCGCTCGTCCACGTTCTCCCCGATTACATACGTTTTGGTCACGATCGGGCTTTTGTCTTCGCCCTGTATAAGACAGGCCCGGACCGGCAGCACACAGATCCCGTCTTCAGTCCGCTCCGGACGCAGACCTGAATCTGCCGCAACGGTCCATTTCGCCCGTTCCCAGGTCTCTCTTCCATCTTCAATCGTAGGTCTTGCAGCCTCCCCTGAAGCCTCCGCCTTCTCCGCAGTCTCTTCTTTGGTTTCGTCTCTGGTCTCTTCTTTATTCTCTTCTTTGGTTTTGTCTTTAGCCTCTTCTTCTGCTTGTTCTTTGGTCTCTTCTTTAGACTCTTCTTTGGCCTGCTCCTGAGCCAGGCGGGCCTGCTCAGCCGCCTTTGCCTTTGCTTCCGCATCGGCCTCCCGGATGACCTTTGCTTTCTTCGTTTCTTTAGCAGCGGCCTCTTCCTTCGCCTGCAGAACTGCCTCTTTCAGGTCGATCCCGTCCTCATACAAGAAACTGTCCACAGTCGGTTCGTCTCCGTTCAGGGTATATCTGATCTCAACATCTTTGGGAATATCGGGATTACTGCCCAGGTACAGGGTAAAACCCTCCCTGAAAAAACCGCTCTCTTCACTGAATAAAAGCGGGGCTCCGCTCAAATCCTGCAGGGCCGCGCGCAGCGTCCTGCTTCTGTCATATTTTATGTAGAAAAAAAGGAGAAGGCAGAGCAGGAACACAGTCAGCGCGCCTGCGCCGATGACTGCTCTCTGTCTCCCTGTGTTTTCTCTCTTCATACTGATTCCTTTTATGTGTGGAACACTGCACGAGCGCGGAAGCTCACGAAACAGTGCATAACTTTAATCATCAGCCAATAAAAGCAGCATGGAAAACGGCTGCAAATAGCGAAACAAAATTTTTGCATTACCAATTATTATTTCTTTTTTGTCTGTACTCTATTGTATATCTTTTATCTGAATTTTAAAACCCTGAAGCCAGGGAGCCGGCTATTGATAGAGAACCTGAACGAGGGTAAAATATAAAAAACAAAGTGTGACAGCCTGTAGGATTCTGACTGGCTGAAGATGTTTTTCTCACCTCTATCTGTAAAAACAGATTATGTATTTGGCGCCAAATATGTCACTCAAAGAAAATAAAGAGAGGAATGACTAAAATGGCGTCAAATAATACACATAGAAAAACTATTGATGAGCTGACCCTCATGGATGATTATATGTTTGCGCAGGTGATGCGGCAGACAGATTACTTAAAACCGCTTCTGGAATCTGCTCTTCGGATGAAGGTTTCAAAAATTGAACTGATTGAAATCCAGAAGACCGAAAAAGAAGGATATGATTCGAAGGGAGTCCGTCTGGATCTGTATGTGGCAGATGAGAACGGTGTAATCTACAACGTGGAGGTTCAGACAAGTGATAAGAAAAATCTTCCCAAACGGATGAGGTATTATCAGTCTATTATTGATATCAGTTTTCTGTCTCCGGGTATGGATTACAAAGAACTGAGAAAATCCTTTATCATTTTTATCTGTAATTATGATGAATATGGTCGCGGACGCTGTATCTACACATTCGAAAACACCTGCTGTGAAGAAACAGATCTCAAATTCGGCGATGAATCTTTCAAAATCCTGATCAATACAAAAGGAAACAGAGACGAGGCCAGTGACGATCTGAAAGAGCTTTTAAAATATCTGGATGACGGAACCGTGACCGGAGACTACAGCAGAAAACTGGATGATGCTGTAAAAGCGGTCGAGTCCAATGAGGAGAGGAGGCTGGAATATATGTTGCTATCAGTATGGAAAAATGAGATGAGAGCGGAAGGAAGGCAGGAAGGAAGGCAGGAAGGATTTGCCGAATGCATGGAACAGGACGCAAAAGCCATGTATGAAGAGGGAATCGCTCCGGATGTCATTGCAAGAATTCAGAAAGTCCCTGTAGAAGTGATCGAAAAAATTCTGGGACTTCGCCCTGTTTAGGGAGATCGTGAAAAACATTTAAAAATATAAAAACCAATTTCACGGATCTGACCAGGCAAATCTCCTGAATAACAGGTTTCTGAATAACAGGTTTTTCACGTGATTTTCGCGCAAAAATCCTGATTGAACTATAAGCGGCCATGCGCAAAGCAAAGCTTTGCGCATGGCCGCTTACCGTTACTGTAAAATCAAGACTCACCCTTGAATCCGGCGCGATGAAGCGAGTTTCTGTCGAAGACTTTTGCCCGCGTATCCCACGACTGAAGTCGCGGGTATTGTGCGATGAAGAATAAACTGATCCTGCTGTCAGGTTCAGAGCGGGGGGCCACCGTGTTCCATTCCGCCTCCCGGGCGCTGGCTGTTCTGGATCCTCACCCTGGACTCGGTCGTTCTCAGGTATTGGTCGCTGTGGTGGCTGAGCTTAATGCCTCCGTGTACGACGTAGGCTGCCGCGCGGCTCTCCCGGGCAACCGGTTTCATCTGTGAGACCAGTACCATGTTGACAATGCCCGTCATGACGATGGCAAAGACCGCCGTGATCAGGTAGGATGTGGAATCCACATCTTCTCCGGCGATCATAAATGATCCGAAGACCAGCATGGAGAGAATAAAGACAAGGATGGAGATGAGCATCTGCTTGCCCTTGGCGATCGGGAGATTGCCGATCATTTTTCCGGTCTGTCCGTTCATGGCGAAGAGGAAATTCTGTCCCTCCCATTTGGTGCTGAGCAGCCAGACAGGGAGCACTGCGTACTCCGTTTTTTCGTTGCAGATCGTTTCTTTATGGGCCGATGTCGAGACGCTGGTGTAACCCTGTACAGTGCCTCTCAGAGCATCCTCCGCGGTCCTGCGGGCGCGTTCTCCCGCATGTTTTCCGCATTCTTTCTGGCTGACATCATATTTATTTGCAAGAAATCCCGGCATATAGGACAGGGAAAACTCCGTGATCGTCCTGTAGTCAAAGGGTTCGATGCTGTCCATGAGGTCATCTGGCATTTTGGTGGACGCATCCACCGGTATGCGGGAAAAGCTGATGGTTCCCTCGCGCTCGACCGCGTAGTGCTCGGAACGGGTGATCTGATATTCACCCTGGCGGAAGACCTGGTCTTTCTTCGCCTCATATCTTCCCTGGGCCTCCACATCTCCGCTGTAGAGCCAGAAGGGGACATAGACACCCTTGATCTCCTCCAGATGATTGTTGTTGCTGAAGGTCCCGGGGAGCAGGACTTTGCCTTTGTAATAACTCTTGAGCGCGTTGACGGCGTCCTTCTTGTCACTCTTGAAGGGGATGACCCAGTCGGGGCGCTGTGTCCCGGCAAACGTGCCGGGTATGATCGTGTTGTTGCCGCAGTAGGGACAGCTGGTCGCGGCGGTCGTTTCATCACAGATCAGTTCGGCGCCGCAGGAGGTGCAGTTGTAAGCCCGCATCTTGGCGGCGTCTTTGCCCCATCCGGAATTATCCCCCGCGGAAGACGCCGGGGAGGCTGAGGCATTTGTCTGCCCGGCGGTGTGATGCCCCGAAGAACCCTGAGCGCCGGCAGATGCGGCGGCGGAAGATCCCGAAGAACCCTGAGCGCCGGCAGGTCCGCCTGCGTGAACCCCTGAAGCGCCGGCAGATTGTGCAGCTTGCGCTGCATGAGATCCGGCAGCCCCCGGGGACGGAACCCCGGCGGAAACGGCAGGCTCTCCGGTCTCCGGAGCGTTCTGCGCCGCCTGCATTTCCTGGTCCAGAGCAGCCGCTTCAGCAGCTTCCTTCTCTGCTTTTTTGTCAGCCTTCTCTTTGGCCGCTGCGGCGGATTCGTTTTTGGCTTTATAGAGTTTTTCTATCTCCTGGGCCGTAAACGTGCTGCCGCAATAATCACATTTCAGCTTCCCGATTTTCCCGTCAAAATGAAGTGGACCGGTGCATGCCGGGCACTGATAGTTTGTAACCTGGTCCGCCATACTAACCTCCATAATTGGAAAACGCGGATTCCGCAGCTTTATGTCACGGCGGAATCCGCAAAGTATATCACTATTTTTCCCGTTTGAAAAACAGGAATCCCGCAATCATGCAGCACAGAGAAATATCCGCTTAGAACGCAGAGAACGCCTCTGTTATCCACAGCATCTTTCAGCATTCGGCAGCCCCGGGGCCTGTTCCCATGAAACGAAACAGCCGGGAATCAAATCATGCGGGATGAAAGACCCTGATCACTCACGGGCAATCACTCGCGGGGCTTGCCGCAGCCTGCGCAGAATTTGCCGGTGTTGTCTTTCTGGCCGCAGGTAGGGCATTCCCAGGAAGCGCTGTCCGCGGGCTTGGGAGAACCGCAGCCGGGGCAGAATTTGCCCTTGTTGCCGGCCTGACCGCACTTAGGGCAGGTCCACTCTTCGGGATCGGCGGGTTTGGCCGAACCGCAGCCGGGGCAGAACTTGCCGGTATTGCCGGTCTGGCCGCAGGTAGGGCAGGTCCATCCGCTCTTTGCCGCGCCGGGCGCCTGCATCTGAGGAGCCGCCTGCTGGGCCTGTGCCTGCTGCAGCATCTGTCCGACGTTTACGCCGCCGGCCTGCTGTGCCATTCCAAGGCCTGCGAAGCCCATCATGGCTCCGTTGGCATTCTTGGCAGCGTCTTTCATGGCCTGGGCGTTTGCCTGAACGGTCATGCCGGCCGCGATCGCCGCATTGCTGCCCGCCGCAAGGCTGAGCTGCAGTTCCTTGATTCTGTTCTCATCCTCTTCGGAAGCCTTGACGCTGCTCACGCCGCAGGTGACGATCTCAATGCCGTAGACCTGTCCCCAGGTTGAGGACAGTTCGGTGTTGAGAGCCTCGGAGAGCTCTTTAGTATGTCCGGGCAGGGAGCTGTAGCGGATTCCCTGTTCGGAAATTCTGGCGAAGGCAGGCTGAAGGGCTGTGAGGAGCTCGGAGCGGAGCTGATTCTCGATCTTGTCGCGGGTATAATCCCTGTCGACATTGCCGCAGACATTTTTGTAGAACAGGATCGGGTCTGTCATCTTGTAGACATACTCGCCAAAGCAGCGGATGGAAATATCGAGATCAAGGCCGATATTTCTGTCCACGACACGGAAGGGAACCGGGCTGGCGGTGCCGTACTTATTGCCGATGATGTTCTTGGTATTGAAATAATAGACGCGCTGATCGTGAGCGGTCACTCCACCGTAGGCGACACGGGCGGCGAACTTCTTGAAGCTCTCCATGATACCCTTCCCAAGGCCGCCGGTAAACACGCTGGGCTCTGAGGAAGTGTCATAGGTGTAAGCTCCGGGCTCCGCGCAGATATCCACGATCGCGCCCTGGTCCACGATGATCATACACTGGCCTTCATTGACCACGATCGTGGAACCGTTTGTAATGATATTGTCGCTGCCGCCCTTGTTCAGGAGGCCCGATTTGCCGTTGTGATGCTCGCCCTTTCGGACGAGGACGCTTGTCGGCATTTCAGAGCAGTAAAAATAATCTTTCCACTGATCTCCAAGTATGCTGCTGAGTGATGCTCCTGCTGCTAAAATAAGTCCCATCTTAA
>Ga0256407_10005903_pt1 | contig 19263 bp, 16 predicted proteins | sample RumenRJG_04DNA_FD_193489 | JGI IMG/M metagenome (GOLD analysis project Ga0256407, IMG submission 193489) | Bovine rumen microbial communities from Lethbridge, Alberta, Canada - RJG_04 | ecosystem: Host-associated > Mammals > Digestive system > Stomach > Rumen | place: Canada: Alberta... | reverse complement strand
GCGGATTCCCATGGAAGAAAGCTCCATTGCGTTGTTAAGAACCGGGTTCCAAACCATAAGGTCTCCGTTGAGTCCCCTGTGGCCGTCACCAGTTTCCGTAATCCAGTCATCGTAGTCTGGTGCGCGTCCGTCGTGGATGCTTCCGTCTGGCAGCTTGCCACCAATTCCTATGATAAAGATTGCGCCGTACTTCTTGCAGGCTTCATACTCGCGTTCCTTTGGAGTCTTGTCCGGGAACTGCCTCTGCAAATCATCAGAATAGATGAAGGTGATGTCCTGGGGAAGAATTGGCTTTATCTGCTCATAGCGGTCATAGATGTAGAATTCCGTACGCTTAAGGCAGCGGAAAATCTTCTTTACGGTGTCCTTTAGGTAGCTTATGCTGCGGTCGTTTGCGTCAATGCACTGCTCCCAGTCCCACTGGTCAACATAAAGCGAATGGAGGTTGTCCAGCTCTTCGTCTGCGCGGATTGCGTTCATGTCGGTGTAGATGCCAAAGCCCGGCATAAGGCCCATCTCGGAAACCTTGAGCCTCTTCCACTTTGCCAGGGAATGGACAATTTCCATCTGGGTGTCGCCCATGTCCTTTACGTTGAATTTTACAGCGCGCTCTACGCCGTTAAGGTCATCATTCACACCCGTACCGGAGCGCACAAAAAGCGGTGCCGTAACGCGGGTAAGGTTCAGTTCTGTGGAAAGAGCCATCTGGAAAAAGTCTTTGACCATAACAATAGCATGTTCGGTCTCTTTTTCGTTCAGCAGGGGATCGTACCCTTTTGGAATGTAAAGTTCAGACATATAAATACCTACTTGCCAAGCGGTGGCTTGGAAAACCCGCAATTGCCGGGAATAATCCTTCGTTTTCCGCTAAAAGCACTCTTACCATTATGCGAATGTGTTGATAAATTTCAAGAAGGAAGCCTTGCCGTCAGGGTTCCTTTTGTAAACGCCGGCATCCTCAAGCACGCGGGCAAAGACGTGGCCTGTCTCTTCCTTTAGAATCTGCCTTATGTTTTCCGTGTCCACACTGGCATATTTGGGAAGGAATTCCTGAACCCATTCATAGTGCTTGCCAATCTTGGGGTCGCTAGAAAAGTCCTTGCCCTCAAGAATTGCCCCCGCAAGCAGGTTAAGCTCGTCCTTAAGCCTGGAAGGAAGAACTGCAAGCCCCATAACTTCAATAAGGCCAATGTTTTCCTTCTTAATGTGGTGAAGCTCTGCGTGTGGGTGGAAAACTCCAAGCGGATGTTCTGCCGTTGTAATGTTGTTCCTAAGCACAAGGTCCATCTCGTAGTCGCCGTTCCTCATCCTTACTATAGGCGTAATCGTATTGTGGGCTTCTCCGTTAGTCTGTGCGTAAATAAAAGCCCCCTCGTCCGTATAGGTGCGCCAGCTCTTTAGAATCCTGTCCGCAAGGTCTATGATTCTGTCCGTGCTCCTGCCGCTAAGCCTAATCACGCTCATTGGCCACTTTATTATGCCACACTGAATGTCCTCCGACCCCTTAATCTGGAATTTCTGCTCCATCGGTGCCCTTGCCATGGGAAACTCGTAGCAGCCTCCCTGGAAGTGGTTGTGGGTAAGGATTGAACCACCCACAATCGGAAGGTCTGCGTTGCTTCCTATGGTGTAGTGGGGGAACAGCTTAAGAAAGTCAAAGAGGTCCATGAATGTTTCGCGGTTAATCTTCATGGGCGTATGCTGAGCGTTAAAGACAATGCAGTGCTCGTTGTAGTACACATACGGCGAATACTGGAAAGCCCAGCTCTTTCCCGCAAGCTTTAGCGGAATAATGCGGTGGTTCTGCCTGGCCGGGTGGTTTACCCTGCCTGCGTAGCCCTCGTTCTGCTTGCACAAAAGGCATTCGGGGTAGCCACCCTGCTTAGCGTTCCTTGCCGCCGCTATAGCCTTGGGGTCCTTTTCCGGCTTGGAAAGATTTATCGTAATGTCCATGTCGCCGTATTCCGTGCGGGACTTCCACTTTATGTCCTTGCATATTCTGTAGCGCCTAATGTAGTCCGTGTCCTGGCTAAACTTGTAGAACCAGTCCGTAGCTTCCTTGGGCGACTTCTTGTAGTACTCCAAAAATTGCGCCTGAACCTCCGAAGGCCTGGGAACAAGGCAACCCATAATCTTTGTGTCAAAAAGGTCGCGGTAAACAATACCGTTTTCAGAAAGAATCCCCCTCTCGGCAGCCTGATTCAAGAGTTCATTCAAGATGGTTTCAAGGTCTTCTGCCTTAACCGTAGGAATATCGCTTGCCTGCTCCGTACTTTCAAAACCGTCAAGCCTAAAAAGCTCAAGCAGGCGGTTCTGGGTGTAAATTATGTCTTCTTCATGAATAAGGCCTGTAACAAGACCGTATGACGTAAGGGCGTTTATATTTTGGTAGATGTTCATGCCTTACATAATAAAATGAAAATTTACGCGTGTCAATTGCCTATTTTATGCGGATAGTGCATATTTTTCGGCATGATTTTCTTCTTCTTTGGACGGAAGTTTTGTATGTTCTACCATTTTTCTTTTTGGCTAATTCGACCGTATAGGCCTTTGCGCCACCGCCGTTCCGCACTTCGCTATCCGCTCATACCGCCCTGCGTGCGGTACTAAAGGTGCTCCATGGCGGCGTAGGCTTATCGGGTGGATTCAATTACCAACATTAAAATTCATAAATACCTGGAAATTCGTTTGCATCAAAATACAGGGGTTCTCCATCCCAAATTTGATGAAATCGAATTATTGAACTTTCATTAAAATCTAATTGTAAAAACACAATAAACTTTTTATTGGGAAATTCAGTTTCTAATTTTTTCTTTAAATTTTGTGCAATTTTAAATCCCAATAATTTATATTTATTTTGATCCTTTTTCTTTATTTTATCCCATAAGTGAATATGATTTTCAAATGCTTCCAAAGCTGTTTTATCTTTTTGAAAAGCTATTATTTTATTATCAATTTTTTCTGATGTTTTAATAAAAACATATTCATTTCCTTGTGTATCCTTATTTACATAAAACTTAGGAAATATCACTTCTTCTAAATCGAAAATTAAATTTTTCATTATTTGTCTCTCTTCGTCCGAATCCCAAACTTTACTGCGCTAAGTGCAAATCAAATTCTTTGCCGCCATCCCTTACAACTATAAGGCGGTTAGGGCTGCAATGTTTTACTCTAATTGCTATACGGCATTTTGTCAAACAGTAATTTCTATTTGATTGTTTTCTATTCCAAGTATGCAACTTTCGTAATAACCATCGCCAGTTGTTCTTGGTCCGCTAATTACTTTAAACCCGTCATTTTTTAATCTTTCTGTAAGGGCATCAACTTTTTCTTTGCTTCCAACACTAAAGGCAATATGGATGAATCCCGTTCGCTTTAAAGTTTTTTTGTCATCATCTACTTCCGGGGCAGCCATCAGCTCAAGGCGGTAGCCATCATCAAAAGTTATAAAGTAGGAACGAAAGCCAGTCACTTTATTGTGGTAGCCGTCGTTTGCTTTTCCGTCAAAATATTTTACAAAGAAATCTTTGCTTTCTTCCATGTCATTTACGTACATGGCAATATGTTCAATTCTCATAATTTCTCCAATCAGAGCAGCTTACAGAAAAAACTATCTGTTATTCCTCTCCAAACAGTTCCTTAAGATAAAGGCGCAAGGATTCATCGGCACCCTTGTAAGTTACAAAACCTTCAAGATGCTTTCTTTTTAATTCAAGGGGAAGCGCGTCCTTGTATTTTTCTATCACGGATATCATCACCCGCTCGTCCTCAAAATCTATATTGTAGAACCTGAATTTCTTGTTTCCGAATTTATAAGAAACATACGCTTTGTATTCATGAATCAAAGGGGCGCTGGTCGAACTCTTCCCTCCGCTACGACGCGTTATCAGTGTGAATCCAACCTGCATGCTTTCGGCTTGGGAAAGATTATAATCTTTTGAAAATTGTTCTATGACGAACCTGCTTTTCACGGTTCCGTCATACAGTTCCGAGCGGCAAAAAAACGGCGTGATAAAACAGGATAAAAATAAAATCAGACCCGCAATAAAAAGCGGCTTTCTCTTTTCTTTCCATGTTTTCCTATCCCATGAATTTGAAACAGACAATTCCCCGCGCGCATCAAAAATCACAAGCATGACAAAAATCAAAAAAATAAATCCAAAATATTTGAGCCAGGAAGGACGAATGGCAAGAGCGTCCGATGCGGCAAACACGACTTTTTTCTGAAACGGATTGTAGCCAAACCAGTAAACCGCTATTGGTAAAATAGACAGAAAAAAAGGAGCGTTAATAAATCTTTTCTTCGGTTTTTTTTCCGTCGGTTCAGCAATATATTCCATGGCATTCTCCTGTTAAGACACAAGCGCTTTCTTGGCTTTAAAACTTTGGTATGTGATTTATTATAACTTATCTAAATGACATATATAATAATCATTAATTTGATGATAAATTTTAATATCATAAAGTTCTCTTAGGCTATGTTTCCTATACTCCTGAATTTCATTGTTTTTATCTATGTAGCTATGATTTATAACTTCCGCAATATCAGATGAAGAATATCCTTCTGGAAAATCAAAAAAATAAAATGAAAATGTAGTTCCAAAATTAAAACATTTTCCGTCTTTCATTTTTAAAACAAAACCTGTCCAGCTCATCAAAGTTTCGCCCTTTATTTGCTTTAATATTTCAAGTGAAAAGGCATTTTTACATTCTTCAATTCTTTCAATATCCTTATAGTCCAAGGTCTTGTCAGAAGTTAGGTTTTCCTCTTGTGATGAAAATAAAACACAAGATAGGAAAGTTCCGTCTTTTAAGTAAACAGAAGCTCTGTAGCTTGTTCCAAAAAAATCATCGGTTAATGGAGAAATATTTTCTTTTAGAAATTTAACTATTTCATCTTCTTTCATTTTTTTTGTCCGTCCTTGCCCTAAAGTTCAATTCATTTTTTATCCAAAAGTGTCCCTTTGCGGGCATTCACATGGCAAAAGTTAAAATGCTGCAAACTCTCCCATGTTTATGTTTATTACTTCGCGTGCTGGTTGGATAAGCGATTTTTCATATTGAACAAACCATTGAATGTCTTCATTCATTTCGCCATTTTGTAATCCGTCAATATGATCACCTGGTTTTATAGGATTGTCATTTTCATAAATATATGACAAGACATTTTTTGCATGATAAACAACATGGTTTGGATCTACATTGTGAAAGTGGTATTGTAAATCTGGCAAAAGCAATGTGGTCATTCCTACTGTATCTATTACCATGTCTTGAGTATTTTGAATATTAAAAAAACGGACGTTTACTGCATAATGAATGAAGCGCATCTCTTTTGGAAGTTTGCAATCTAGAACACTTTGCCGGCTTATCATTTTCTTTGAATTTTCAAAAACTAAAGCCTTGCAGCTTGGAAATAATTCTACTAATGCTTCAATAAAATCTACAAGCATTTCTGCACGGGTTTTATATTCAAGTTGTATGCCTAAAAAATCATTTGCGATTACTTGGTACTTACAATCCTTGATTATTTCTGCTGCATCGGGGCAGTCCCAGGTCTGTGCAATATCAAAGTCATCTAAAATAGCTTCTTTAATTTTTATCCCATTCATTATCATAAGGTTTGGAGGAAGTTTCATTTTCTTCTTGTTAAAATCCAGCATCTCCTTTCTTACTGCAAAGCCGGCACTTTCATCGCTGTAAGAAAAACAATCTATTCTGCCTAAGTGTTTGGCCATAACATCATTCATCAATTGTTTTTCTGGCATTTCGCATTTTTCTTTCATTAAAAGATGAATTATAAAAGGACCGAATACTTCTTTCTTTTTTTTACTAAATAATCCCATGGTAAGTTCCTTGTTTAAATGCTCCCTTGTCTGTTGGCAACAAAGCTCTACAGCAAAAAATATTTCTTGCCTATTTTACTGTAACCAAATCTTCCCTGTGCTTATCCAGATATTCATTTATAATATCTTCAATTTTTTCCGGGTAATCATAAAACTGGCTGTCAAGTTCATGGAATTCATTTTCAAAATCTTCTGTTGGCAACTCTCGTTTTGAAGCTAATTCATGATACTTTGAAACATCAATTTTTTGCTTTAATAATTCAAGTGATTTGTCGAGTAGGATTTTATTTTTCTTTAGGCCAAAGAATTCCAAGCCTTTCTGAATTTCAAAAACTTTATATCCGATGGAATTAAAGTAAAACTGGTCAAATCCGCCGTTGTTGATTTCGCATTCATAAGTATAAACTAAATATGCATATTTTATTGCAGCTGGCAATTTTTGCAGCCTTGCATCCATTTCTGCATCATAGGAATTTCCTACAATCCAGCAAACATAGTTATCGACTATTTCATATAATTTTTCTGCAGGAATTTCTTGTGCAAGTTCCTTAGAGATGCCCTTATATTTTTTCCAATACTTTTCATTCACGGAATATTCATCCTCTTTTAGCGCTTCATATTTCTTCCAATTTCCTGTGTCTTTTCCAAAAATCATACAAGTTCCCCCTAGTAACATTAATAATACTCCTGTGCGGGCATCTGCATAAAAAAAGTCCCGGCTAAAGAACCAGGACTGAATGTTTTGCCAAGGCTATTTTGTCAAAAGTTCGTATGCTTCCATGGAAGAAGACGCGTTCAGCAGGGCCTCCCTAAGATCCTGCTTCTTAAGTTTTGCGCTAAAGAAAGACAGGGTCTGAAGGTAGTAGTTGTGCTGGTTGAATGAAGCCGCAATCATAAAGAGCAGGCGAACAGGTATGTCGTCTATGCTCTGGTAGTCAATAATGTCGGTCTTAGAGATTCCAACAGACATTACAAGGTCTGTTACGCTGGAAAGCCTTACGTGGGGAATTGCAAGCCCCATGCCAATCGCAGTGGACATAAGTTCCTCGCGCTTAAAGACAGCTTCCTCTAGTTCCTTTGCATCCTTAATCTGGGGAGCGGTTGCAAGGTTCTGCGAAAGCTCAAGGAGTGCGTCGTGCTTGGTCTGGTGGTTCATAAAAATAATGCGTTCCGGAGAAAGAATGTCCTTTACAAGAATCTTTATGTCTGCCGGTGCCGCCTTGGAAGAAGACAGGCGTTCGTTAACCCATTTTTCTATCTCGGCTTTCTTGAATCTCCAGACGGTTCCAATCTTTCCGCTGGGAATTTCGCCCCTCTGCGCCCAGTCATATACAGTGCGTTCACTTACGCGCAGGTACTTTGCAACTTCTTCTATTGTAAGGATTGAATCTTCCATGCCGAACCCCATATTTTTTTAGATAATCTTACGGTATTTTAACATTCTTTACGGTTTTTTGTCAAGTTTTATATGACATTTCATTTTTCATTGCTAACCGCCAAAAAACATGCTATAATTCTCGCATGTACAATATAGTTGCAAACGTCCTCAGCGGAAAAGGGGCCGGAAAAAAATGCCTGGAAGAAGTCCGCTCTTATTTGAACGAAAAGGGACTGGAATTCCAAATAGACATAATTGACGGACGCGGGGCCGGAAAGCGCATAACACAGCGTCTTTGCGAAAAGGGCGCAAGCGTTGTCGTTGCCATTGGAGGCGACGGAACCTTCCACGAAGTCCTTAACGGCATGGATTTTTCCAAGGCAAGGCTGGGCTTTGTTCCTGCGGGAAGGGGAAACGACTTTGCCCGTGGAGCCGGATTCAGCTTTGACCCCAAAGAAGCAATCGACGCTATTGTACGCGCTAAAGAAAGCAACTTGGACTACATCCAGGTAGGTAAGAGACGCTGCCTTAACGCATGCGGTACAGGATTGGACGTAGAGGTACTTCGCCTTACAGACCAGAAAAACTACACCTACGTAGGCTCACTCTCCAAAACACTAATGAATTTTAAGCCCTACAAAGTGCGTGTCGAAGCCTGCGGAAAAAAGACTGAATACGAATGTGTTACAGCCATCCTTTGCAACGGAACCCAGTACGGCGGCGGCATGAAGGTTTGTCCACCGGCAAAAATAGACGACGGCCTTCTGGACCTTATGATTCTGGAAAAGCCAAAAGTTCCAGCCCTCTTTGTAATGCCATCATTCGTGCGCGGCAAGCATATCGGAAAATACTACTGCACCCACGTTCCCTGCGAGACGGCCACAATCATAAACGAGTCATTCCCCTACATTCAGATTGACGGCGAAATCTACGAAGGCAACAAGCTGGAAGGAAGGATTGTACGCGGAGGCCTAAAAACTTTCCTCCCCTAAAAAACTTCTTGCCCTAACAAGACACCCCTAACAAAACACCACAAAAAGGAGGCGTTTTACATGAAAAGTTCCAAAAGAATAATTTTAGCAGTAATGGCATTTGCCGCTCTTACTCAGGCTGCATTTTCCATGGGCTCAAAGGATTCCTCAAAGCCAAAGCTAAAGGGCGTGCAGGTTTCCAAAGAAGGCCAAATTTATCCCAAGGGAACAAGCTACATAACGCTCAACCTGTCAGGTGAAAATTCCTTTACCTTTAGTGCAACAAGCGACCCTGCCGCAAACGGAACTCCAGTCAAGGCAACAAGTGCAAATCCATCCGTGGCTCAGGTAACACAGAGTTCATCCAACCCCAGCCAATTCACAATAAAAGCCTTAAAGCAGGGCGGAACCTACGTAGAAGTAAAATGCGACTACTACAAATTCATTTTTAGCATAACCGTAAACGACACTTCTGCCGCAGGAATTGCCCAGGCCAAGAGTGATCAGCAAAGAAAGGATGCTGAGCTTTTGGAAATTCAAAGAAGGGCAGAGGCCAACTCTAGGGCAAGCCAGCAAAGCCAAAGCGCAACAAGTTCATCTTCTGCAAGCCAAAGTGCAAGCCAAGGTGCAAGCCAAGGTGCAAGCCAAGGTGCAAGCCAAAGTGCAGGTCAGCGTGCCGGTTCCCAATCCGCTAGTTCACAGACATCAAGCTCGCAGACCGCATCTTCACAGTCATCATCTTCACAGCCGGCAGGTTCCCAATCCCCAAGCAACGACGGCTGGGGCGACATCTGGGACTTCATCTTTGGCCCCCAAGGTCCAAGCGTAGAAATAAACAAGAGCGGCATGACCGTAGAAACAAGGATCGGAGTACCGGAAGGCTACGAGCGCGTAAGCGTAAAGGCCGGCTCCTACGAAGACTTCTACAGAAAGCTCCCCTTAAAGCCCGACGGAAGCCCAGTCTACTATTACAACGGAAAACTAAAATCCCAAAGCTTCCACATTGCAGTCTACGACTTTCCACAGCTTAGCGAAGACATTCTCCAGTGTGCCGACGCCTGCATGAAAATGCGTGCTGAATACTATTACGCCCGCGGAGAATATTCCAAAATCGGTTTTGACAGCGAAGGCGGAGTCTACATGCCCTTCAGCAAGTACGTGGACGGCTACAGGCTAACGGGCAGCGGATGGAAGGCAGGCTATGCCAAGGGTGCAACAAGGGAAATCTTTGACCAGTACCTGCGCATTGTCTATAGCTACGCAAGTACCCGCTCCATGGCCAAAGAAATAAAGCCAATCAGCATAAGCGACTTGCGCATAGGCGACGTCTTTGTGCAAAGCGGAAACCCGGGGCACGCAGTCTTTGTAACAGACATGGCGGTAAACAAAAAGACCGGCAAAAAAATCATGCTTCTTGGCCAGGGCTACATGCCAGCCCAGGACCTTCACGTTATAGAAAGCTTCGAGTCAATCTCCCCCTGGTTCTTCGTAGAAGACAAAGAATTTAGCTATGCGGAATACATATTCCCCAAAGGCTGCCAGGGAAGGTGGGTCGAAAGATAATGCCTTACGAAGAATACATAAGCAAGCTAAGCTGGCATAGAACGGAATCGGAACAGAAGGAAGCCATTCGTTTTTTGACTCAAGCCCCTGATTGGGATTTTTCAAACTGCATAAGAAAAAGCTCAAAAGATATTTGGGAAAATCTGGTTGCGGTCATAAAAAAAAGAAGCTATGAAGAGAAGGTGCAGCTTGCAGGAGAACTGTTGTACCTGCTCATGGACTTAAATTGGCCGGGAGCATTGCAAGCACTTGGAATACTAAAGGGCATTCGCAAAGAAGACATACTGCCACCTCTGGAAAGTGCCCTAAAATCCGCTTGCCTGGAAAAAGACGGAAATTGGCTTTCTTATCTATATGAATTGGTAGTTCACTTTGAGCTTTCAGATTCAGATTTTAAAGAGATAACTCTGGGTAAAATTATAGCTCTAAAGGATTGGTAAAAATGCATGACTACGACATCTTGGTTTCCATGTGCTTCTTGTCCAAAGAAAATGGCGGAAGAACATGCCTGCCCCCTGTGGAAGACAGAGACTACACCTACAGGCCAATTTTTAGACTTGACGATGACAAGTATGGCTATTGCTGCGGAATTGTCATAGGAAGTTACATTCAAAACTATAGTTTTCAAACTGAATTGCTCAACGTAAAAATTCTATTCCTGAACTTTCCAGAAATAAAAAACAAATTGTCTGTAGGAAAAAACTTTACCCTCTACGAAGGAAATGTAAAAATCGCCACTGGACACATTACCAAAATCAAAGAATAGATTTGCTTAATCTTTTTTATATGGGCGTTCCTTGAAGCTACGCTGGGGGTCCTTGAAGCTTTGCTGGGCGTCCCTAGAAACTACGTTGGGCGTTCCCCGCCTAAAGGCGGGTCGGGCTTTCCGGGGTTCCGCTGTCGCTCCATTCTCACTTCGCGAGAACGGCTTCGCCGCCCCTACAATCCCTAACGCAAAAAAATGCTACCTGAATGCTTTGAGCATGGCATCTATACCTTCATCACCACTTTTGCTGGTTGCGATTATGCAAACCATGTATTTTCCAAGCCTGTAGCAGTAGTAAACCTGGGTAATGCTGGACATAGGCGTTGAAACCCTGGTCCTTAGCGCTGTAAATTTCTTTCCGGCGATTTCCCTTGTTGAAATTTCATCCACCTCGTACTTGAGTGATTTTACAGCCTCAAGTTCGTGCTTAAGATTCTTTGCATAAAGGTTTGCGGAAAGTCCAAGGAATGTCTTTTCCGTAACAAGGCAAACCGTATCAGATGTTAAGGGGTTGTTGGTAAGAATGTGGTATACGGTCGTGAGCTTTGCAAGTTCCGCATATTTTTTTTGATTGTCATTAAGGAATTCCTTGCCCAGGTTCATTATAGCGGCAATTTCTTCATCACCGTATTTTTCCCAGCCCTGGGGAAGCTCGTATTTTATGCCTATAAAATCGTTGGTGTATAAGTTTCCGTTCCATTCGCCGGTGGAAAACTCTGGGGCAGCATTTTCGCTTGCTTTTTCCCCGCCATCTCCTGCCTTCTCATCCGCAGGGGCATTCGCTTCCGATCCGCTTTCATCATTCAGGCTTGCATCTGCCTCTTCGCCTGCTTCCACGACCGTAGACCTTTTGTCATCCAAGAGTTCTCCAGTATCTTGAGCGGTGGCAAAAAAACAGGCAAATATAAATGCAACAAAAACAAAAAGACTTTTTTTCATGTCATCTCCTTTCGCACAATTATATTTGAAGCCCCTAAAAATTCAAGTATGAATTTGCCCTGACTGTTAATTTGCTTTTCAATTTTACTTTTTTCTGTTATAATATTACCATGCCAGATTTACCGTTTGATTTACAAAGTTTCAAGTACGTTTACGAAAAGAACCCCTCGGCTTTTTGTATAGTAAAAGCTGCTGTACCCCCAGAGAGCACGGGGGAGGGTGACTTTACTTTTGTATGGTCAAACGAGGCTTTTGGGCTTGCTGGCGGTAAAGATGCAGTCGTTCTTGAAGGAAATTTACTTTCGCAGTCTTCAATTCCTTTTGCCAGGGATCTTGTTTGCGAGTGCCGCAACGTGCTTAGGCTTGGACAGTCCAGGACTTTTTTGCTTCAAGGTAAAAATCAATCTGTGCGCTTTAACGGCCAGGGCTTTTTGGTGGAAAAGGGCTATGTTGCAATTGTCCTTACTGCTTTGCCGGGCGGCGGCGAATCTGATGCCGGCAAAAAAAATGCACTCAGGGACGAGATTCTCCGCCAGGCATGTCTTGAAGCCAACGAATTCATTGCGGTAATAGACTTTAGCACCCGCCTGGTAACTCTGGAATACGGTTCATGGTACGGAATTCCAACTCCAGAAAACGAGCGTGTGGCCACCCGGGAAAAGATTCTTGGCAATATTTCCAAGATGTACCTTAGCGACGGAGAGTCCCGCAAAGACTTTAGGAACACCTTTTATAACGACGACCTTGAGGAACGCCTTAACCGTGAAGGGGTTGTCTACATGGTCTTTGACTTTCTTGGAGACAAGAGCCACCCCACAAGAAAGCAGTTCAGGGTCACCTGGCTTAACCGCGAAGAGCGTAAGGCACTTCTTATTAGAACGGACATTTCAAAAAGCTACGAGCTTGAGCAAAAGCTTGTGGAAGACGACATGCTTTTAAAAAAGACCGCACTGGACAATGTGGACTTTATAGCCCTTCTTGACCCCAAGACGGAAAACATAACGCTAAAAGTTGGCAACTGGCTTACCGCAAGCGAACAAGCTTCCGAGACGCAAAAAATCATTCCGTATTCCAAGCTTTTAAATGAAGGTGCGGCCCTTACCGTAGACGAGGTTGAGCGCAACAAATTCTACGAAACTTTTTCTGCCGTCACAATAAAAAAGCAGCTGATGACGGAGAACGAGATACTGCACTTTTTTGACCTTTATTCAGACAAGGACAGGAAGGTTCTAAGAAAAAAGCAGATCCGCCTTGTCTGGCTGGACGAAAAGAAGCAGAAAATTCTTCTTTCACTTACGGACATTACAAAGAGCATCTACGAAGAAAAAAAGCGCAACGAGCAGCTTAAGGAAGCCCTGGAAGCCGCAAAACAGGCAAGCCGCGTAAAGAGCGAATTCTTTTCTAAGATGTCCCACGACATACGCACGCCAATGAATGCCGTAATAGGGTTTTCGTCTCTACTTTTAAAGAATGCAGACAACCCCGACTATGTGCGTGACAGGGCAATGAAGATTCTTGCTTCCGGAAACCACCTGCTGGACCTTATAAACGACGTGCTTGACATGTCCAAGATAGAAGCTGGCAGCATGATTCTGAATGCCAGGGAATTCAATATTGCAAACACGGTGTCTATCATAGATAACATAATGCGCACCGGTATGGAAAAGAAGAATCAGAATTTTAACATATATGTTAGCGACGTTAAGCACGACAAATTTGTTGCGGACGAAAACCGCCTGGAGCAGATTCTTATAAACCTTATTTCCAACGCGCAAAAATACACGGATGAGGGCGGAAAAATTACCCTAAGGATAAAGGGCATTCCTACAAAGTCTTCTCTTTACGAAAACATTTCCTTTGAGGTGGAAGACAACGGACGCGGAATGTCCAAGTCTTACATGGAAAAAATATTCACTCCTTTTAGCAGGGAAGTGCTTTCCGGCTACGAGGACGTGAACGGAACTGGTCTGGGGCTTGCCATAACCCGTAACCTTGTTGACCTTATGGGCGGAACCATAAACGTGGACAGCAAGATTGGCAAGGGAACAAAATTTACCGTAATCCTTCCGCTAAAGATTGTGGCAGACGAAAGCGACGCGGAATTCTGGGGCAACCACAATTTTAAGAGAATGCTTATTGTTGATGACGAAAAGGAAGTCCTGGAAAACATTACGGAAGAGATGAAGGACACCGGTGTTTTTATTGACTGCGTAAACCGTGGCGAAAAGGCCCTTGAAAAGCTCTTCATGGCCAACCAGGCTGGCTTTGGCTTTGACATAGTTCTTCTTGACCTTCTTATGCCGGATATTGACGGTCTTGAAACTGCAAGGCGCATAAGGGAGATGCTTCCACCGGGCATACTCATTTTCCTCTTTACCTCCTACGATTTTTCACAGGTGGAAAAGGATGCAAAGGCTGCCGGAGTGGACGGGTTTATTCCCAAGCCTTTCTTTATGACGGCGCTAAAAGCTGCAATCACAAAGATAGAAGAGGAAAGAAATGCAAAGGGGCCTTCTGCAGACAAGGGTGCTAAGGATGAGCAAAAGGAAGAAAGCGTTCTTTCTGGCATTAGTTTTCTTGCGGCGGAAGACAACAAGATAAACTCTGAGCTTTTGATGGAAATCCTCAATGTTAACGGAGCAAAAGTAAAGATAGTTGTGAACGGAAAGGAGCTTCTGGAGGAATTCAAGTCTTCTGCTCCGGGCAGCTACGACATGATTCTTACGGACATACAGATGCCTGTGATGAACGGCTATGATGCAGCCCGCGCAATCCGCAACCTTGGGGACGACGTGACCCTTAGCGACGAAAAGCGCAGGGAGGCAAGGAATATTCCCCTCGTTGCAATGACGGCCAACGCCTTTAACGAAGACGTTCAGAATGCCCTTCGTGCCGGCATGAACGCCCACACTGCAAAGCCCCTTAGCATAGAAAACTTTAAGAAGGTAACAAAGAAACTTCTAAAAAAGCACTAATCGGTTGGTGACCCCGCCGACCCAAAGGTTTGTAAGCCCGTCGAACCACCGAGCACTGTAGAAGGGGCACTTGCAAAGAAATGTTGCTTCAACAATCCCAACACCCCCGCTCCCTGAGCCCAGTCGAAGGGGGCACTTGCAAAGAGATGTCGCTTCAACAATCCCCGCTCCCTGAGCCCAGTCGAAGGGGCGCTTGCAAAGAGATGTTGCTTCAACAATCCCCGCACCCCCGCTCCCTGAGCCTCGTCGAAGGGGCGCTTGCAAAGAAATGTTGCTTCAACAATCCCAGCACCCCCGCTCCCTGAGCCCAGTCGAAGGGGCGCTTGCAAAGAGATGTTGCTTCAACAAGCCCGCCGAACCACGGTTGGTGAGCCCGCCGAACCATGGTTGGTGAGCCCGTCGAACCACTACGTCTACTGCTCAAATGCCCCGAATGCGCACATCTGGGAACAGACTCCACAGCCCACGCACTGGGTTGAATCAATTACAGCCTTTTTGTTCTTAAAGCTGATTGAAGGGCAGCCAATCTGCATGCAGGACTTGCAGCCCCGGCATTTTTCCTCGTTCACCTTTAGCGGCGGGTTATGCTTTACATATTTTAAGAGGGCGCAGGGCCTTCTGCTTATGATTACGGACGGTTCCTTTACAGAAAGCTCTTCCTTTACAGCAGCTTCAGTTTCCTTTAAGTTGTAGGGGTCACAGACGCGGACACGCTTTATACCCATTGCCTTGCAAAGCGCCTCAAGGTCAATCTTTCCTGCCGGGTCTCCGCGAAGGTTAAATCCTGTGGTTGGGTTCTGCTGGTGGCCAGTCATTCCTGTAATAGAATTGTCAAGTATTATTACGGTTGAATTGCTCTGGTTGTAGGCAATGTTTGCAAGGCCAGTCATTCCTGAGTGCATGAATGTGCTGTCTCCAATAACCGCTACAGTCTTTCCTTCCGTTTCACCGCCAGTCGCCTTGTTGAATCCGTGGATTGAGCTTACGGATGCCCCCATGCATTCAGTTGCGTCCATTGCGCTTAGTGGCGGCATTGCTCCGAGTGTATAGCAGCCAATGTCTCCCATAACCGTGCACTTCTGCTTGTGCAGTGTATAGAAAAGTCCCCTGTGCGGACATCCTGAACACATTACAGGAGGCCTTACAGGAAGACCGTCTATCTTTGAGCAGCCAGTCTTTGCTTCCTTTCCAAATTCCTTGCCAAGAAGCGATGCAACCATTCCCTGCGAAAATTCATCGGTAACAGGGAATATGTTCTTTCCTTCTGCCTTAAGGCCCATTGCCTTTACAAGTGTTTCTATAATCGGGTCAAGCTCTTCAAGGACAACCACGCGCTCAACCTTGCCTGCAAAGTCCTTAATCAGCTTTTGTGGAAGTGGCCAGACCATGCCAAGCTTTAGGATGGAAACGCTGTCTCCAAAAACTTCCTTGGCGTACTGGTAGCAGGTGCTGTCGCAGATTATGCCAAGCTTTTTTCCTTCCGGGGCAGAGGAGTATTCAACCTTGTTCAGGTCGCTTGTCTCTGCAAACTCGGAAAGCTTTTTTGTGCGCTCTTCTACAAAGGGGTGGCGGCGCTTTGCGTTTGCGGGTGCCATTACGTATTTTGAAGCATCCTTCTGGTAGGGCTTTGCTGGCGGCTCAATGCGCTCGGAAGTTTCAACAATGCTCTGTGAATGGCTTACTCGGGTGCACATCTTTAGAAGAACCGGCGTGTCAAATTTTTCTGAAATTTCGTAGGCCTTTTTGGTAAAGTAAAGGGCTTCCGCAGAGTCGCTCGGTTCCAGCATTGGAATCTTTGCCGCAATGGCATAGTGGCGGCTGTCCTGCTCGTTCTGGGAAGAATGCATTCCTGCATCGTCTGCAACGTTTATAATCATTCCTGCATTTACGCCTGTGTAGGAAATGGTGAACATTGGGTCTGCCGCAACGTTAAGGCCAACGTGCTTCATTGCACAGAAACTTCTCTTTCCGGCAAGGCATGCACCAAAGGCAGCTTCCAGGGCCACCTTTTCGTTTGGAGCCCATTCGCAATATATCTCCTTGAATTTGGCAGCTTCTTCCGTAACCTCCGTGCTCGGTGTTCCCGGGTAAGAGCTTGCGACTGCACATCCTGCCTCGTACAAGCCGCGAGCCAAAGCCTTATTTCCTAACATAAGTTCTTTCATTGTAAAACATCCTTACAAGTAAAATCTAAAACGTTCCATATTATACAACTATTTGCTCTTTTTTTTCAATGGACGCAGAACTGTCTCCTTTGCAAAGAGCTGTCACCTGGACAAAGAACTATCACCCAGACTAAGAACCGTCATCCAGGCTAAGAACCGTCACCCTGAGCTTGACTCAGGGTCTGTCCCAATACAAAGTACAGCTTCTTACAACAAGTTAACCCCTCTACGGTATTCGCAGCGAAGCTTCGAGCGGCAAACTCTTTGCAAATGCCCCTTAACGCCCCAATGCGAGTTTCAGACGGATTTGCCTTCCGCTGCACAAATACACCGTAGCAAGTGCGTGCGGTGTACCCGAAGGGTGATTTCCGCTTGCTTTGCATAGGAAAATAAAGAATAAAAAACACAACTCTTTCTTGCCAAGCAGTATCAAGCCATGGATGGCGGGGAGGGATTTTTTTTGTCGTACGCCGCCGTGGAGCCCCTTTAGTTGCCGCGCAAGCGGCAATGAGCGTTAGCGAAGGGCGGAAGGGCGGTGACGAAAGGCCTGTACGGTCGAGTTAGCCAAAGAATAAATTGGTAGAGCCGGCAAAGGTACCGTCCAAAAAAAGAACTTGGTCTATTTCCAAACCCTGCAAATTATGCTATGCTAACACCATGGACAAAAATACAATTCCTCTAAGAAAAGACGTTCCCTCAGAATACAAGTGGGACTTGACGCAGATTTATAAAAGCGAAGAAGAATGGGAGAAAGACCTTGCTTCTGTAGAAAAGGCAACACAAAAGCTTGTTTCCTTTAAGGGCACTCTTTCTTCCTCCAAAGAGAATTTTTTGGAAGCCCTAAAGGCAGACCAGGCATTGGACATGCTCTTGGAAAACGTCTACCACTGGGCAAGCCTCCAGAACGAAGCAGACCAGAGCGACAGCAAAAACCAGGAGAGGGTAAACCGTGCATCCATGGCCTATTCAAAGGCTGCGGCAGAAACAAGTTTTTACGTACCGGAAATTCTTTCCATAGAAGATTCAAAAATAAACGCATGGATAGAAGAAGAGCAGTTTGAACCCTTCCGCATCTACATAAAGAAAATGCTAAGGCAGAAGCCCCACACTCTAAGCGAAAAAGAAGAGCGCATCATGGCGCTGCAAAGCGAGTCAGGCCAGACCGCAAGCAATACCTTCTCCCTTTTGAACGACGTAGATCTGGACTTTGGCAAAGTGACTGTCTGCGGAACCGATATGCCTCTTACCCACAGCACTTGGACAACATTCATGGAAAGCCAGGAGCGGGGTGTAAGAAAAGAAGCCTACAACAAATTCTACGGACAGTTTTCTTCCCACGCAAACACACTTGCATCCCTTTATGCAGGCTCTGTAAACAACGATGTCTTCCATGCCCGCGCAAGGGGATACGCTTCATCATTGGAGGCAGCACTCTATTCAAACAAGGTGCCGGTAAGCGTCTACAAAAATCTTATCGAAACAGTTCACAAAAACTTAGGTCCTCTCCACCGCTTCTATTCACTCCGCAAAAGGGTGCTTGGTCTTGAAGAGCTCCGCCACTACGATGTCTATGTGCCCCTCGTAAAGTCCGTAAAGAAAATTACAACTTACGAGCAGGCAGTAGAAATAATCCGCCAAGCCCTTGCTCCACTTGGAAAGGAATACACGGACACTCTTTGCTCAGGACTCTTGGGCGGCTGGGCAGACCGCTTCGAAAACAAGGGAAAGCATTCCGGGGCATTTTCTTCCGGCTGCTACAAGGGCTACCCCTACATCCTGCTTAACTACAAGGACGACTCCATCCGCGACGTTTACACAATGGCTCACGAGGGCGGACATTCAATGCATTCGTGGTACAGCGTGCACAATAATCCCTTCATGAGCTACGAGTACACAATCTTTGAGGCAGAAACAGCCAGCACCTTTAACGAAGAGCTTGTCTTTGAATACATGTTCAAGAACGCAAAAGACGAGGAGATGAAAAAGTACCTTCTTAGCATGAGGGCAAACGACATTCTTGCAACACTGCACCGCCAGACCATGTTTGCTGAATACGAGCTTATGGCACACGAGGCAGTGGAAAGGGGAGAGCCTCTTACAACGGACTTCCTGCGCAAAACCTACCGCTCGCTTCTTGAGCTCTACTTTGGGCCCGAGATGCACTTTGAAGAAACCAGCGATCTTGAGGGCCTTCGCATTCCGCATTTCTACAATGCATTCTATGTCTACAAGTACGCGACCGGAATTTCTGCAAGCCTTGCACTTGCAAAGCGGGTTACCACAGGCGGCGAAAAGGAGAGGGAAGACTACTTTAAGTTCCTTAAGAGCGGCGGATCCCGTTACCCAATCGAAAGCCTTAGGGTTGCAGGCGTTGACATGGAAAGCACTCAGCCGGTTCAGGCAGCGCTCGACACTTTTGCAGACATAGTTGGCCAGCTGGAAAATCTTTTGTAGTTTTTCTTTCTGGACGGCATTCCATCTTTAACTGTACCCGGCTAGCCCGCCGGGTAAACCTCTGTTCAATTTTTACCAATTGCGAACAAGCAGCGCCATGGAGGGCGCGTCGTTTGTTTGCAAAACAGCCGGCAAGTTTCCGAAAGGAAACTTGTGGGTAAAAATTGAACGGAGGCAATTTTTACCCGCTCTCCGGGGTTCCGCCTTTC
>Ga0256407_10005902_pt1 | contig 19264 bp, 13 predicted proteins | sample RumenRJG_04DNA_FD_193489 | JGI IMG/M metagenome (GOLD analysis project Ga0256407, IMG submission 193489) | Bovine rumen microbial communities from Lethbridge, Alberta, Canada - RJG_04 | ecosystem: Host-associated > Mammals > Digestive system > Stomach > Rumen | place: Canada: Alberta... | reverse complement strand
GGATTCTCCATCGTGGAGGAGAGCCTCAACCGCTCCACACAGAACTCCACGAAAGAGAACCTGGCATTGCTGGCCGACCTCGACGAGCAGATGAAGAGCAATCCGGCAAAGGTGAGGGAGTGGTTCGAGAAGGCCCGCGGCGTGAAAGACATGAGCGACTCGCTTTATAACCTGGCGCAGGAACTCAAGGAGGCCATCGTCAAGGAGGCCGACGGACCAGAGGGCAAACTCAGCGATATCAGCAACAAGGATGATCTCGAGGCGGCCAGCGTCATCATGCTTGCACCCGGAACAGGGAAGGGGAAATTGCTCAAGGCAGCAATCGACTCCTATCGCGACCGGATACTCCAACTCGTCACCGACCCTCGCAAGCAGGATATCATTGCCGGCAATCTCTCTACGGAGGCCCCGAAGAAGGCCAACGCCCTGGGTAAGAACTGGCAGGAGTATATGTTTGAGGACATGCCCGTCTCGGCTGCCATCACCCTGCTCTCCAAACTGCAGAACGACGTGAGGTATGCCGAGGGCGAGGTGCTTCATTCGCTCGTGGCCAACGTGGGCATAAAGGATATCCGGGTGAACAAGCTCGAGGCTTTCGTCGTGCCCGACAAGACCACGCTCTATCCCGGCGAGCGGCTCACCGCCAACATCATCATGGCTGCCGTCGATACCACCCAGCGGCCGGAGATTTATGTTAATGGCTCGCGCATCAGTTCGTCAAACGGCACTTACTCACTCACGGCAGGTGGGGTGGGCGACCATTCCTTTGCCGGATACATCCTCATGAAGAATGCCGAGGGCGACATCATCCGAAGGGAGTTCAAGCAGAAATACAACGTCATCGCACCTCCATCGGGAGCCACCATCGCCGCCGACCTGATGAACGTGCTTTATGCCGGATTCCAAAACCCCATCAGCGTCACTTGCGCGGGTATCTCGCAAAACTCGGTGTCGCTCTCCATGACGGGGGGCTCGCTCACCTCGCAGGGCAACGGCCATTACATCGCCGTGCCGTCGGCCGTGGGCCAGGATGTCACCTTCACCGTCACGGGTTCGGACAAGGGACAGAGCCGCACGATGGGAACAGCCACGTTCCATGTGAGAAAGTTGCCCGATCCTACGGCTTATATCTCCATCGGCACCGACAGGTATCGTGGAGGCCGACTGGCAAAGGCTTCACTCATGGGCGTATCCTCACTCAGGGCCGCCATCGACGACGGACTGCTCGACATCGAGTTCCGGGTGCTCAGTTTCGAGACCGTGTTCTACGACAATATGGGTAATGCTGTGCCTATGGCGTCGAGCGGCGCCTCGTTCACCGACCGCCAGAAAGAAGCGTTCCGCAAACTCTCTCGCAACAAACGATTCTACATCACCAATGTCACCGCCACAGGACCTGATGGCATCACCCGAAAACTGCCACAGGCCATGGAGGTCATCGTGAATTAATAACCATATACGAAACGTAGTTACTTCATCATGAGACGCATATTATTCATCTTGCTCACCGCATGCATGGCACTGAGCGTGACCGCACAGCCACAGGCACGCAGAAACCAGGCCACACAGCAGGCGGCCAAGTCGAATGCCAACAACATCACCACAAGGGCGCAGATCGCATTCCCCACCACTGCGGCCATGTCGGAAGACGTGGTGTGGCGCCGCGATATCTACAGGGAACTCAACCTTGAGGATGATGCCAATGCGGGGCTCTATTATCCTGTGGAGCCTGTGGGAACGCAGATGAACCTCTTCACCTACCTCTTCAAACTGATGATGCACGGCAACATCAAGGTCTATGAGTACAGGCTCGACGGAAACGAGAGCTTCGACGACTCGGCCCGGGTGAAACCGCTCAACTTCCTCAACAACTACCATATCTACTACGAGCGCAACAATGGCAAGGTGCGTATCGACAACAGTGATATCCCCTCGAGAGAGGTGAAGGGCTACTACCTGAAAGAGAGTGCCTACTACGACCAAGGCACGTCGACATTCCACCGCAAGGTCATCGCACTTTGTCCGATTATGATGAGGGAGGACGACTTCGGCGAAGGGGCTACGAAATACCCGCTCTTCTGGGTGAAATACGACGATGTGGCTCCTTTCCTCAGCAAGCACACCATCATGACGAGCAACATCAACAACAGTGCCACCATGAGCGCCGACGACTATTTCACGCTCAACCGCTATAGTGGCAAGATCTATAAGACCACCAACATGCTGGGCCGCACACTGGCACAATATTGTCCCGACGACTCGGCCATGGCCCGCGAGCAGATGCGTATTGAGAAGGAACTGCTCGCCTTTGAAAACAATATCTTCGGCAACCAGGCCAAGAAAGACTCTCTCGACAGCATTGCCAAGGCACAGCCCGAGGCAAAGGCGAAGAAAGTGAAGAAGAACCGCCGCTCGGGCAACGACGGAGAGGAGAAGGTGACCAGGCGCAAACGCTCCAGCTCGCCATCGTCTTCATCGTCGGGAGCCGTCAGGGTGTCGGTTCGCCGTGAGCGACACTAAGAACTCATGCTATGCGAAGAAAATCCTTTTTAATCGTGATGACATTGGTCCTCGCTCTGTGGGGGACCACTGCCACGGCACAGGTGCGCCTGGGCGTGAAGGGCGGATACAACTACACCAATTGGAAATTTGGAAAACTCGACCTCAAGGGCGATGGCAAGAATGGCTTCTTTGTCGGACCGACCCTGAAGATCAACCTGCCTGCCATCGTGCCTGCCGTAGGGTTAGGACTGAATGTGTCGGGACTCTACGACCAGCGAAAGGTAAAGGTGGGTGAGGCCGACCCCGTGGAGATCAAGACGAAGATGGTGGCCGTGCCGGTCAACCTGCAACTCGACTTCCTCAGAGGGTCGTCGCTCGAACTCTTCGTCTATGCCGGACCGGAGTTCGACTTCAACCTCGACAACGACCAGCATATCCTCGACGCTGCCCGCACCTGGAAGTTCAAGGACTCGGCGTTCAGCATCAATGCCGGTGCGGGAATTCTCCTGCTGAATTGCCTGCAACTCTCGGTCAACTACAACATGGTGTGTGGGGCTACGGCCGAGGTGACCATGAGGGGCGTTGCCGACGACGTGAAATCGTTCAAGACAAGGGCTAATGCCGGACAGTTGGCATTGACCGTTTATTTCTAAAAACACTCCGGGGCACTCGTGCCCCGTCTTTTTCTATCCAACCTTTGTTCTATGTTCGCTGATGTCATCCTACCCTTACCGCTCGAAGGTGTCTTCACCTATGCCGTGCCACCGCAATGGAGAGAGCAAGTGAGGGTGGGGGCAAGGGTGTCGGTGCCTCTGGGCAAGTCGAAGAGGTACATCGCACTGGTGGCGGCTCTGCACGACCGCCAGCCCGACTTCAAATGCCGGGAGATAGAGGGCGTGCTCGACGCCACTCCGATGGTGCTCGACTTGCAGATGGAACTCTGGAAGTGGATAGCCAACTACTATATGGCGCCTCTCGGCGATGTCTATGTGGCGGCCTTGCCTGCCGGACTGAAAGAGGAGAGCTACAAACCACGGATGGAGACCTTCGTTACCCTTACGCCACAGTTCCGCAACGAGCAGGCGCTCCATATCGCACTCAATATGCTTGTCAGGGCACCACAACAGCAAAAGGTGCTGGTCGACTACCTCGCACTGTCGCACTACGACACGCTCGAGGGGGAGGTGTGTGCCGAGACGCCCGTGGAAATCTCTCGCGACGAACTGATTAATACGTCTCACTGCAAGACATCAGTGGTGAAAAGCCTCATCGACAGGCAAATCCTCTGCACCTATGAGCGCGAGGTGGGAAGGCTCAACTATGGTGGCGACCCGCACCCCGAGAACATGAGGCGGCTCAATGCCCTGCAGCAAGAGGCCTACAACAATATCCTGTTCCAGTTTCTCCGACGCAACGTGGTGCTCCTCCATGGCGTGACTTCGAGCGGAAAGACAGAGATCTATATCCATCTCATCGCCAAGATGCTCGAGGAGCACAAGCAGGTGCTCTACCTGCTGCCCGAAATCGCGCTCACCGTACAGATGACCCAGCGCCTGCTCAGGGTGTTTGGCAACAAGTTGGGTATCTACCATTCCAAATACAGCGACGCCGAGCGGGTGGAGATTTGGAGAAAACAGTTGTCGGCCAATCCTTACGACGTGATCCTGGGCGCTCGTAGCGCCGTCTTCCTGCCGTTCCAGCGCCTTGGCCTCGTCATCGTCGACGAGGAGCACGAGACGTCGTTCAAGCAGCAAGACCCGTCGCCTCGTTACCACGCCCGCTCCACTGCCATCATGCTCGCGTCCATGACAGGTGCCAAGACGCTCCTGGGTACGGCCACGCCATCACTCGAGAGTTATAGCAACGCGAAGAACGGGAAATATGGACTCGTCTCTCTGACAACCCGGTTCAACGACATCCAACTGCCTCATGTCGAGGTGGTCGATATCGCCGACTTGAGGCGGCGCAAGCTGATGAGCGGCACCTTCTCGCCCCGGTTGCTCAGCGCCGTGCGCACGGCGCTTGAACAGGGCGAGCAAGCCATCCTCTTCCAGAACCGCAGGGGATTTGCACCCATGGTGGAGTGCAAGGTGTGTGGATGGGTGCCCAAATGCAAGAACTGCGACGTGTCGCTCACGCTCCACAAGACGATGAACGTGCTCACTTGCCACTATTGTGGGTATACCTACGGTGTGCCCGATAAATGCCCCTGCTGCGAGAGCAAGGAAATCAGGGGGCGCGGGGTGGGAACGGAAAAAGTGGAAGACGAGATTGCCACCATCTTCCCCGAGGCGAGAATAGCGAGGATGGACCTCGACACCACCCGCAGCAAGTCGGCCTACGCCCGACTCATCGACGACTTCTCGTCGGGACGTACCAACTTGCTCATCGGTACGCAGATGGTGACCAAAGGACTCGATTTCGACCATGTGAGCGTGGTGGGTATCCTCAATGCCGACAGCTTGCTCAATTATCCCGACTTTCGGGCCACGGAACATGCCTTCATGCTCATGGACCAGGTGAGCGGACGGTCGGGGCGCAAGGGCAGCCAGGGCTTGGTGATCTTGCAGACGAAGAATGCCGACGACCCCATTATCCGTCATGTGGTGAATCACGATTATGAGGCGATGTTCAACGAGGTGATGCAAGAGCGTCAGACCTTCAGGTATCCGCCTTTCAGCCATATTGTCAACGCCTTCGTGAAACACCGCGACGAGCAGGTGGCCGAGTCGGGAGCCTTGCTGCTCAGTGGCTATCTGCGGCAGTGGTTCGGTGAACGGGTGCTCGGACCCGACAAGCCCGTGGTGGCCCGAGTGAAAGCCATGAGCATTCGCAAACTGGTGCTCAAGCTCGAGTTGGGCATCGATCTGCAGAAGGTGCGTGAGTGCTTGCGTTTGGCACAAAATAAAATTTTGCAGGACAAACGTTTCGCTGCCCTGCAAATCTTTTACGATGTCGACCCATTGTAGGCGGGTCGTAAAGGAAAAACTTTAGAAATCTACGTCCACTCCTACGGCAAACACCTTGTTGGTGCGGGTGAACTGGTCGGTGCATTCGGTCATGATGCTCTCGCCTGCGGCACTGAACGTCTGATCGTAGGTCTTGTTGAACTTGTCGTAGAACGTCTGGAAGTAGGCTACATTGAACTTGATCTTGTCGGTGAGCTTGATGCTTCCACCCAATCCCAAGGAGTAGCTGCTGGTCACAAAACTCATGTCGTTGAGGAAAGTGCCGTCGCCAAGGCCATAGTTGGTCTTCTGACCACCGCAGCTCAGCATGATCTTGTCGTTCAGGTCGTATTCCACACCGGCGTTCCATTCCCAGGTGTTGTGCGACAGGTGCTTCTGCTTGTCGTCGGCCATCTTGGCGTTCTTGTCGTTGAAATAGTGCAGGCCGGCCATCACGCGGAGCTGGGGGAGCACTTCATACTGGGCTCCGAGGGTGGCGATGCCGGGCATGTCGCCGGGGGTGTTTACGCCATCGGCAAACAGACCCGTGTCGTCGACCTTGGTGTCGTTCTCGATGTTGAAATGGGTGGTGAACTCAACACGTGCGCCAATGTTGAGCTTGCCGTAGCGGAAGTCGACACCGATGATGGGGCAGATGGCCCAGCCGCGCTGCGTGCAGTCGAGACTCTTGTCGGCCACAAGTCCTTCGAGCGAGCCCACGGTCTCCAGTCCCTGGGCGCCTTCTGCATATTTTTGGGCGGCAGCGGCAGCGGCGGCAGCCTGGGCGGGGTCGATGTCCTGCAGCTGCTGGGCGGCAGCGGCGTAGCCCTTGGCCTTGTCGGCCAGCATCGTGGCCACTTGGGTGAGTTGCGGCATGGCGTTGGTCACGTAGTTGGCGAGATTCTGGTTCTCACCGGCGATGTTCACGCTGATGTTGCGGATGTTTCCCTCATATTTGTTGTACACGTAGTTGAAGCGGAAACCACCATACACCGACCAGTGGTCGTTGAACTTGTACGAGGCGCCCAACTGCAGGCCGAAGACGTATTGCTGGCCATGGATGTAGCTCTCTACAGAATAGCCGGGGGTAGTGGTGCCCAGACCGAGACCCACGCCGGCGAGTTCGGGAAACTGGGCGTATTTGGCATTGGTCTGCGCGATGATGGCGGGCAACAGCGAGATGGTGCGCTCAAAGGAGCCCAGACCGTGGTTGAACGTGCATTTGCCTCCACCGCCAACCATGGCGAAACTGGCCTGGAGTGTCCAGTCCTCGCCCACATGGGCAAGTTGGAAGGAGGGAAGGATGGGGGCGGTGGCCACACCCTCGAAGGTCTTGATGCCGTTCTCGTCGCCGCCATTCAGCGAGAAGGGGTGGTAGAAGGGCGTGCCCTGGAAAGCGGGAACGGTGATGCCGCTCTTGATGGTGCGGGTCTGCTTCACGCTCTGGTTGGTGAGCGAGAAGTGCCAGCCCAGAGGCATAAACGACACGCCGGCGGGGTTGGAGTATACACCGTCGATGGCTATCACACCGTCGCGGGCGAAGTTGCGGTTGAATGCCACGCTGGTATTGGTGTTGGTTAGTATTCCTCCTGCAAATAATTCTCCTGACATAAGCATGGCAATAGCCATGATACACAATCTGATTTTACACATTTTAAACTAATTTTATTGAAATTGTTTGCAAAGTTACATTAATTGTTCTGAATTTCCTCTTGATAAACCCATTTAGTTAACGTATATTAACAAAATAATAGCCACAAATTGCACAAAACATTATAAATGTGCAACTTTCGTGGCTATTATTATGTATGAAGCAGTCGTGTTTCTGGGTTGCCCTACACGTCTTCTTCATCTACCGTCTTCTTCTCGTCTTTATCGAGCTCTGGGTATTTGATACGGGTGTGGTAGATGTTCTTCAGCCGTTCCACCAGCACTTGCTTGGCAGTGGTGATGTCGCGGAAGGTGATGGGGCAGTCGGTGAAGAATCCGCTGCTCACCTGATTGTCGATAAGTTTGTTCACCAGGTTGCGGATGGTCTCGTCGTTGTATTCGTCGAGCGAGCGCGAGGCGGCCTCCACGGCGTCGGTCATCATGAGGATGGCTTGCTCGCGGGTGTTGGGGTTCGGACCCGGATAGGTGAAGATGTCGGTGTCGATATCCTCGTCGGGATGGGCGTTCTTGTACTTGATGTAGAAGTATTTTGCCATGCCCTGGCCGTGGTGGGTGAGGATGAAGTTCTTGATGACGTCGGGCAGGTCGTATTCCTCGGCCAGTTTCTGTCCCTCGGCCACATGGCTGATGATGATCTTGGCACTCTCCTTCTCGGTGAGCATGTCGTGGGGGTTCACGTTGGCTTGGTTCTCGGTGAAAAACGCGGGGTTGGTCATCTTGCCGATGTCGTGATAGAGGGCGCCCGTGCGCACAAGCAGTCCGTTGGCGCCGATGCGGCTGGCAATCTCCGAAGCCAGGTTGCCAACGGTGATGGAGTGCTGGAAGGTGCCGGGGGCCACCTCGCTGAGGCGGCGGAGCAGGTCCTTGTTGGTGTCCGACAGCTCGAAGAGCGTGATGTTCGAGGTGAACTCAAAGGTCTTTTCGATTAGGTACATCATGGGGTAGGTGATGAGCAGCAGGATGCCGCTGATGAACAACACGATGTAGATGTTCCTGTCGTCGGGAATGAGTTTGCCGGTTTGGATGAGCTGTATCGCATAGTACATCACCGATGAGCTCACAAACGCCATGAGCACGGCCTTGAACAGACGGGCACGCTTCTCCATTTCGTTCAGGGCGAAGATGGCTGCCAGGCCTGCCGCCATCTGCACGGCAATGAACTCAAAACGGTCGCTCACGGCGATGGCCGAGATCATCACCATGGTGACATGGGTGACGAAGGCGGTGCGTGAGTCGAAGAACACTTGTGCGAGCATGGGCACCATGGCGAAGGGCAGGATGTAGAGGCTCAGCAGACTCTGCCTGGCGATGAGCGACACCATGATGGGGAAGATGGTGATCATGGCATAGAGCATCAGGATGTTGCGGAGCTTGCTGAAGTAGTCCTTCCTCGATAGCAGCAGGTAGCAGGTAAACAGGGTGAGCAGGATGAGCACATAGAGAAACTGGCCCAACGTGTGGTTGAACCTCGTCTTGCTGTCTTTCGCCTGGTCGCTGCTCATTGCTTTCACCATCGAGTCGATTTTCAGGGCAATGGTGTCGGTCACAATCTCGCCACGGTCGATGATCTTCTCGCCTTTCTCCACGCGCTTGCCCACGCCGGTGGCCACGTTTTTCTGCAACTGGTCCAACTCACTGTCGCTGCGCTTCTGGTCGTACTTGATGTTGGGCCTGATGTAGTTGCTCAGGTTGAACTTGTTGAGCTGGGCACGGTGCTGGGCCAGGTTGTCGTCGAAGAACAGCATGTCGTAGGCCGTCACCTCAGAGAGCACGTTATAGTATCTCATCTTCGTCACTTCCTGGCCAACCGACACCCTGATGACCGACGACGAGTCGATGCTGAAGATGTTGCTGTAGTCGGCAGCGCTCATCACAGGCTTAGAGTAGATGTTGTGCAAGCGGCGGATGATTTGGTCTTTGTAGGTATACATCGCACCTGCCTTCTCTTCCGTGAAGTTGTTGCTGAAGTCGTCTATGGCGCGTTGTTCTACCTCGGGATCTACCACGTAGAAGGGGATGAAGTCCTTGGCGATGCGCACCCTCTCTTTCGAGATGGTGCTGTCGGCACGCATCACGTCGAAATTGAAGTCGGCAATCAGGGCACTGTTCACCCAGGGCCTGCCTATCTCGTAGTGCAGGTGTGTTTCCGTCTGGCCGGGCAATGCCCAGACAATCAGAATGGCGACGGCCAACACCAGTAATGCGTGGGTGAGGATGTCCAATATGCTGCGGTCTTCTTTATTGTTGCTGATAGACATGGTATGAATGTGTTTTAGATGTTGCGAAAGTACAAAAAAAAACCGAAACCGGTAGTCATAATCCAATTTTATTCTTGGTTGGCGGCTGCAATGTGGTGATTGGGCGGTTGAAAAAAGGATGAAATAGGGAGCGAAATTGCATGGTTTCAAAAAAAAAACGTAATTTTGCAGAAAATTGGATAATCATGACAGAAAGGAAAGTGAGGGTGCGCTTCGCACCAAGTCCTACCGGACCATTACATATCGGCGGTGTGCGTACCGCATTGTATAATTATTTGTTTGCCCACCAGCATGGTGGCAGTCTGGTGTTGCGTATCGAGGATACCGACTCCAGCCGTTTCGTGCCAGGGGCCGAGGACTATATCCTCGAGTCGTTCGCATGGCTGGGCATCAAGTTCGACGAGGGAGTGTCGATAGGGGGCGATTACGGTCCCTACAGGCAGAGTGAGCGTCGCAAGATCTACCGGCGCTATGTAGACCAGTTGCTCGAGGATGGCAAGGCCTACATCGCCTTCGATACCGCAGAGGAACTGGAGGCCAAGCGTGCCGAGATTCCCAATTTCCAGTACGATGCCCGCACCCGTGGCATGATGCGCAACTCGCTCACCATGACAGAGGATGAGGTGCGCGAGCTCATCGACGAGGGCACCCAGTATGTGGTGCGCTTCAAGGTGGAGCCGGGCGTCGAGGTGCATGTCGACGACCTCATTCGTGGCGACGTGAAGATCATGAGCGACGTGGTCGACGACAAGGTGCTCTACAAGAGTGCCGATGAGTTGCCCACCTACCATCTCGCCAATATTGTCGACGACCACCTTATGGAGATCACCCATGTGATCCGTGGCGAGGAGTGGTTGCCCAGTTCGCCCCTGCACGTGTTGCTCTATCAGGCGCTGGGGTGGGAGAGTACGATGCCGCGCTTTGCGCACCTGCCTCTTCTGCTCAAGCCAGAGGGGAAGGGAAAACTGTCGAAACGCGACGGCGACAGACTGGGATTCCCCGTGTTCCCGTTGGAGTGGCACGACCCCAAGACGGGCGATGTGTCGACGGGATTCCGCGAGAGTGGCTATTTCCCCGAGGCTGTCATCAATTTCCTGGCGCTGCTGGGATGGAACCCTGGCACCGACCAGGAACTGTTCTCGCTCGATGAGCTGGTGCGTCTTTTCGACTTGTCGAAGTGCTCGAAGTCGGGTGCCCGGTTCGACTATCAGAAAGGCATTTGGTTCAACCATGAGTATATGCTCCATAAGAGCAACGAGGAGGTGGCCAAGCTCTTCGCTCCCATCGTTGCGGGCAACGGCATCGATGAGCCGATGTCGCGCATCGTCCAGGTGGTGGGCATGATGAAAGACCGTGTGAGTTTCGTCAAGGAACTGTGGCCGCTTTGCTCTTTCTTCTTCATTCCTCCCACTGAGTACGACGAGAAGACCGTGCGCAAGCGCTGGAAGACCGACTCCGCTCAGGTGATGGGTGAGCTGGCCGACTTGCTGGCATCGCTCGACGACTTCTCGCTCGAGAATCAGGAGCGCGAGGTCATGGCTTGGGTGGAGCGAAAGGGCTACAAACTGGGCGATGTGATGAACGCCTTCCGGCTCGCCTTGGTGGGCATCGGGAAGGGTCCGGGCATGTTCGATATCTCCGCCTTCCTCGGAAAGGAGGAGACCCTGAGCCGTCTGCGCAGGGCCATCGAGGTGCTGGGGTGATTTTGTCTTACCAATCCAGCGTGGTGTGTACGACATATTGATGTACCTTTATCTCATTGGCGTGGCCATCTACAGTCTGTTCGACAAGAAGGTGCGCAAGATGTGGCGGGGGGAGCGCGAGGCTTTCGGCGTGCTGAAGGCCAATGTCGACCCCGACGCGAGGTACGTGTGGTTTCATGCCGCTTCGCTGGGTGAGTTTGAGCAGGGACGCCCGCTGATGGAGCATCTGCGCCGTGAGCACCCCGAATACAAGATTTTGCTCACCTTCTTCTCGCCCTCAGGCTACGAGGTGCGCAAGAACTACGAGGGTGCCGACATCATCTGCTACTTGCCGCTCGACACCCGTGTCAATGCCATCCGCTTCCTCAGGCTCGTGAAGCCTGTGATGGCGTTTTTCATCAAGTATGAGTTCTGGTACAACTATTTGCATATCCTGAAACACCGGGGGGTGCCTGTCTACAGCGTGTCGAGCATCTTCCGCCCCGACCAGGTGTTCTTCCATTGGTATGGTCATGAGTATGCGGCGGTGCTCAAATGCTTCACGCATTTCTTCGTGCAGAACGAGCAGAGCGTGAACCTGCTGGGAGACATCGGCATCCATTGTGCCACGGTGGCGGGCGACACGCGGTTCGACCGTGTGCTGCAAATCAAGGAGGCGGCAAAGCACCTGCCCATAGCCGAGGCGTTTAAAGGCGGAATGAAGGTGTTTGTGGCAGGGTCGAGCTGGCCGCCCGACGAGGAGGTGTTCATACCTTATTTCAACCGGCATCCCGACTGGAAACTGATTATCGCGCCTCATGTCATCGGTGCCGACCACCTGCGGCAGATTATGTCGAAACTCAAGCGCAAGACGGTGTTCTACACCGACACTACCCCCGAGGAGGCAGCCGAGGCCGATTGCCTGATCATCAATTGCTTCGGACTGCTGTCGAGCATCTACCAGTATGGCGAGGTGGCCTATGTGGGCGGCGGTTTCGGCGTGGGCATACACAATGTGCTCGAGGCGGCCGTATGGGGCATGCCCGTAATTTTCGGTCCCAACAACAAGAACTTCCAGGAGGCGCAGGGACTGCTTGCCGCCCAGGGTGGCTTCGAGATCAGCGACGAGGAGGACTTCCAGGTGGTGATGGACCGGTTGATGACCGATGAGAAGTTGTTGCAGTCGTCAAGCGAGAAGGCTGGCACCTTTGTCAACGGACAAGCCGGGGCCACCCAAATTGTGATGAGTGCCCTCGGCTTGTGATGATAAGCGGGTTTCCGCTTATGGTTTGGCGCCTTCCTTGGCGTCTTCTTCCAAATACCATTTGGAGTAGCCCACATAGTGGGCAGCGAAACTCTCGGCCTGGTCGGGCCGGGTTTTTTTGATGAATTTCGCGGGTACTCCGCCCCATATCTCATGGTCGCCGATCTTGGTGCCTTGCAGCACCAATGCGCCGGCAGCCACGATGGCGCCACGGCCGATTTCGGCATTGTCGAGTACGGTGGCGCCCATGCCGATGAGCGCGCCCTGGCGGATGGTACAGGCATGGACGGTGGCGTTATGGCCTATCGACACGTCGTCTTCGATGATGGTGGGACCCACCTCGTAGGTCACGTGCACGCAGGCGCCGTCTTGCACGTTCACACGGTTGCCCATGTGTATGTAAGCCACGTCGCCCCTGACGACGGCGTTGAACCAGATGGAGCATTCGTCGCCCATCTCCACTTCGCCCACTATCGAGGCGGTCTCGCTGAAATAGCAGTCTTTGCCCCATTTCGGGGTAAGGCCTTTTACTGATTTGATAAGTGCCATGTTTATTGTTGTTGGTTGGTGAGACCTGCCAGCACATGGGCCATTCGCTCAAGGGCGTCGGTCAGTTGGGCGCGCGGACAGGCGATGTTGATGCGGATGAATCCCTCGCCGCTCGCCTCGCCATACATCGTGCCGCTGTTCACGAGCACGTGGCCTTCGCTCAGGAGCAGGTCCTTCACCTCGTCAGAGGTCTTGCCGGTGCTGCGGATGTCTACCCATACCAGGTAGGTGCCCTCGAGCTGGGTGACGTCGAATTGGGGAAGGTGATGGTTGAAGTAGTCGAGCAGGTAGGTGTAGTTGCCATACAGGTAGTCGCACAGCTGGTCGATCCAATATTCGCTCTCATTGTAGGCGGCGATGAGAGCCTCCACGCCGAAGGGGTTCACGTCGCACACCTCGTTGATGTTGATGGCGCGGTCGATGAGTTGGCGGGTCTCGGCGTCGTTGCTGATGATGTTGGCGATTTGCAGACCGGCGGTGTTGAACGACTTCGAGGGCGAGTTGCAGGTGATGCTGTTGTCCTGGCAGGCTGTCGACACCGAGGCGAAGGGGGTGAACCGATGACCGGGCATCACCAGTTCGCAGTGTATCTCGTCGGATACGACTTTCACGCCGTGGCGCAGGCAGATGTCGTTCATCTTCTCCAACTCGTCCTTGGTCCACACCTGGCCAGCGGGATTGTGGGGGTTGCAGAGCACGAAGAGTTTCACTTTTGGGTCACTGGCCTTGCGCTCCATGTCGTCGAAGTCCACATGGTAGGTCCGGCCGGTGTACACAAGTGGGTTTTCCACAATCTCGCAGCCATTGTTGCGGATCGACGAGAAGAAACAGTTGTAGACGGGAGTCTGGATGAGCACCTTGTCGCCGGGCTGGCAGAGGGCTTTCACCACCACCGAGATGGCGGGCACCACGCCCGAGGTGTAGAGTATCCATGAGGGGTCGATATGCCAGGAGTGTCGGCGGGCAAACCAGTCGACTACGGCTTGGTAATAGGCCTGGGGCACCTGGGTGTAGCCGAACACGCCGTGCTGGGCGCGCCGTGTCACGGCATCGACGATGGGCTGGGCCACGCGGAAGTCCATGTCGGCCACCCACATCGGGATGGCGTCCTTGGCCTCGGGGGTGTCCCATTTCACGCAGTTCGTGCCGCGTCGCTCTACAGGTTGGTCGAAGTCATGTCTCATGGCCGTGGATTCTCTCGGGTGATGATCTCGCAGTCGGCGGGACCTTTGATGTTCTTGTCGATGATGATCTCGCCATAGCCGTCGGCCACGATGCGGCCGCTGGCGGGGTTCTTCACGCTCGTCACCGTGCCACGGATGTCGGCCACCAGCGTGGAGTATTCGAAGGCGCGGTCGCAGGCTGCGTCGAAGGTGCAGTTCTCGAGCACCAGGTCGTGGGCGTAGCAGAGGGGCTGCTCGCCCAGGATGTGGCAGTTCACCAGGCGCAGGTTCTTGGAGTGCCAACCCAGGTACTCTCCGTCGAGGTAGGAGTCGTAGATGGTCACGTTCTCCACCTCCCAGAAGGCGTCCTTCGTCACGATGTGGGCGTTGTGTATCTCCACGTTCTTCACATACTGGAACACATACTTGCTGTCGCTCTTCAGGTTGCGCACCATCACGTTACGGCATCCCATGAAGGGATAGGTGCCCTCGTGGAGGGTCACATTGTCGATGTCGAGACCGTCGACGTTCCAGAAGGTCTCGTCGGCGTCGTTGATGGTCACGTCGCGGAGTTTCAGGTTGCGCATCTCGCGGAAGAATTTCGGACCGTCGATCACGCAGTCGCTCATCTCCATGTCGTTGGAGTACCAGATGGCCGACCTTGAGCCGGGGGCGAAGTAACAGTGGGTGATGAGGCTGCGGTCTACATGCCACAGGGGGTATTTGCCCTCAAAACGGCAGTGGTCGGCCTCGATGTCGCTGCACTCCTTGATGCCCGACTCGCCCTCGGTGATGACGACGTTCTCCAGCCGGAGGTTGTGCGACTCGAAAAGGGGGCGTTCACCACCGAACGATTGGTTGCGGATAATTTCCATAAAATAATATGATGTTTGTCAGTTTCTAAGCGTAATGGGGTGATATCGTTCTCCTGCAAAAATAATGCCAACTTTCATGATGGTGACGGTATTCCTCACTGCTGTGCGCTTGTGCTCTGACTGGCGATGGCGGAAAAAACCGAAGGCCTGCTTGCGGCAGGCCTTCGGCATAAGGCTATGTTTTTAGAGATTCGGGTTGATCTTGCTCCACTCCGAGATGGGAGGCACGATGTTGAGTGTCACGAGCTCGTCGCGCATCTTGCACAGGTGCTCGTAGCTGGCATCGAGTTTGGCATTCTCCTCAGGTGTGCCCTGGGGTACTTCGAAGGTAGCGCCCTCGGGGGTGAGGGTGGTCTTCATGGCCATCATGATGTGGTCGTACTTCTCAGTCTTCACATAGGTGCCCACGGGGAAGCGGAAGGGCTCGCCACCCATGGCGGCACGGATCATCTCCACCGACAGGTAAGAGGGACTCTGGAACGATGAACGGCCCCTGAGTTCGATGATCTTGGCTCCGCCTTTGGTCACGTCGGTCTTCATCTGCTCCCATTCCTCTGCAGGGAATTCGGGGGTGCCGATGATGTCGGTGAGCTTGCGGCCAGCAATCTCCACATGGCTGCCGAAGACGGCCATCTGCTCACCATGTCCGCCGTAGGTGGCGCAACCGGTGATCTCGTCCTGCATCACGTTGAACTTCTTGGCGAGGGCCGACTGCAGACGGGTGGTGTCGAGGCCGGCGAGGGTGGTCACCTGACCGGGTTTCAGACCCGAGTAGAGCAGGGTAACCAGACCGGTGAGGTCGGCGGGGTTGAAGATAATCACCACGTGCTTCACGTCGGGACAGAATTTCTGGATGTTCTGGCCAAGTTCCTCGGCGATCTTGCAGTTGCCGGCGAGCAGGTCCTCACGGGTCATACCGGCCTTGCGGGGAGCACCACCCGACGAGATGATATACTTGGCGTTGGTGAAAGCTTCCTCAGCGTCGGTGGTGGCGGTGATTTTCACGTTGCCAAAACCACTCTGGCGCATCTCCTCAGCCACACCTTCGGGAGAGAATACGTCGTAGAGACAGATGTCATCGGTAAGGCCCATCATCAGGGCGGTCTGCACCATGTTTGAACCAATCATGCCAGCTGCGCCGACGATGGTCAGTTTTTCGTTAGTTAAAAATGCCATAATTGTTTATAGTATTAAATGTTGTGTATATCTGCGGCAAAGTTATACAAAACTGAGCGAACTGCAAAAAGAAATCCCTCATTTTTTGTTTAGGTGGGTTCTAAAAATTGGCTTTGTCGGATTTTCGGATGATTTGCGAGTGCAGACTGTCAGCTGATGAGGGAACATAGCGGGTTATGGTGGCTCGTCGTTGCCAGAAAAGTGCGGCTGGGGGTTGGCGGTTCGGGGAAAAATGTGTAAGTTTGCATCTCGTAAACCTTACTCTTTCATTTCTACTATTATGCACGACAACACCATTGCTGACAGAATTCTTGCCCTTCGCCGACTGATGTGCGAGGCGCATCTCCACGCGTTCATCATCCCTAGTAGCGACCCTCACAACAGTGAGTATCTGCCCGACCATTGGAAAGGGCGTGAGTGGCTCACGGGCTTCGACGGCTCGGCGGGCACAGCGGTGGTGACGATGGACCGGGCCGCGCTCTGGACCGACTCGCGCTATTTCATCGCGGCGGCTGAGCAACTCCGAGGCACGGAGTTCGTGCTTATGAAAGAGCGCATCGCGGGCACACCCTCTGTGGCCGAGTGGCTGGGCGAGTGCCTGGCCGGAGTGCCACAGGCGCGCGTGGGCATCGACGGGATGGTGAGCATGGCGGCCGGGGTCGACGACCTGGCCCGGCAGTTGGCGGAATATGGCGACATCCAGGTAGTGACCGACATCGACCCGCTCGATGCGCTCTGGACCGACCGGCCACCGGTGCCCGACGCCAAGGTGGTGGCTCATCCGCTGGAGTATGCGGGCGAGGAGGCTTCGTCGAAGTTGGAGCGGGTGCGTGCCGAACTGCGCCAGAAGAGGGCTGATGCCCTGCTCGTGACGTCGCTCGACGACATCGCCTGGACGCTCAACCTCAGGGGCAGCGACGTGCATTGCAATCCGGTGTTTGTGGCCTACCTGCTCATCACGCAAGAGGATGCCACCCTCTTTGTCGCCCCGGAGAAGATTTCCTCGCAGGTGCTCGATGCGCTGCATGCCATAGGGGTGTCCACCGCGCCCTACGAAGCGGTGGCTGCTCGTCTGCGTGGCATCACCCATGGCACGATGCTGCTCGACCCCCACGAGGTGAACCACACGTTGTGGAAGGCGGTGGCATGCGAGGTGGTGACGGCTCCTTCGCCCATTCCCGTCATGAAGGCGGTGAAGAACGAGGTGGAGATTGCCGGATTCCGACGGGCGATGGAGCGCGACGGGGTGGCGATGGTGAAATGGCTGAAATGGCTGGAGGGAATGATGGAAAGGGGAGAGGTGGATACGCTCACCGAACTGTCGGTGTCGCGTCAGCTCGAGGCCTTCAGAGCAGAGCAGCCGCTCTTCCGAGGACTCTCGTTCGACACCATCGCAGGCTATGCCGCCCATGGGGCCATCGTGCACTATGAGCCTACCGAACAGTCTGATGTCCACCTGCAGCCCAAGGGATTGCTGCTCGTCGACTCTGGAGGACAGTATCTCGATGGAACCACCGACATCACGCGCACCATCGCACTCGGACCGGTCACCCCGGAGGAACGGCGGGTCTATACGCTGGTGCTCAAGGGACATATCCGGCTGCAGATGCTGAAGTTCCCCAAGGGGGCTTGTGGCTCGCAGCTCGACGCGGTGGCCCGTACGCCGCTGTGGGAGGCAGGACTCAACTTTCTCCATGGCACAGGCCATGGGGTGGGGGCTTACCTCAACGTGCACGAAGGCCCGCACCAGATTCGTATGGAGTGGAAACCGACGCCGATCAAGGAGGGCATGACGGTCACCGACGAACCGGGCATCTATATGGAGGGGAAATTCGGTGTGCGTATAGAGAACACACTCCTCGTCACACCTTATACGACGACGGAGTTTGGCTCTTTCCTGCAGTTTGAGCCGCTCACGCTCTGTCCCATCGATCTCAGGCCCGCCGACCTCAGTCTGCTCGACCATGAGGAGAAGGCTTGGCTCAACCACTACCACCAAATGGTCTTCCACCGTCTCTCGCCACTGCTCGACGAGGAGCACCGGCTGTGGCTCAGGAAAGCCACAGCGCAGATTTAGTGGTGCATTGCGTAAGCCTGCCATCCTTCCAGATGAATGTACCATAAAAAACACCGCCTCTAGCTGTAAGGCTACAGGCGGTGGTAATATAGAGTTGATGAATTCTCAACCTAAAGAGGATCTAGCTAGCATTGGGTCTTTCTTCAATCAATGACCATACTAGTTCGTCACCTGCCATAAAGTGCATTTCACCATTCATCGTCCAAGCATAACCTCTTGTATAATCATCTGGTTTATTACCCATCAATTGTCTAGGATTATGGTTGGTAGCTTCGTCGGAAGCAAGGGCAGCACGGAATTCACCAACAGAAGCGTATATTTCTGCGAGTTGTGTGTCACTCGGTGAAGCATCTCCCTCGGTCTTGCATGTGAGGTAGCCCATGTCATGTTCACCATGAAGAACTTCACCTAAATAGGTCGTTCCATCCGCAGGATAAGTGAATACCCAATGCTCTCCATTATTAGCACCTCCCGTGCAGTGAAGGTTCAAATGCCAGCACGCATTGATATACTCCTGTGGAACGAATTGTTCCATCTGCATCACAGGTTTTGAATATTTTTTTAAGTTGTTCATATATATAAGAATTTTGTTTGTTAGTTTCGAAGAGGTGAATTCATCAAGTTTTTTGTGGTTTCATATGCAAATATAATTAAATAGTAGGGTACTATTATTAGGGTGTAATCTAATCGATGTCAGTATTTTAAAAATATTAACATTTTGTATCTGTATCGTAGACTATTTCGCAAATTTGATATTTGCAATAATAAGGAGTTGTCGCAATTTATCAACTGTAAACCAATAGTTTACACTTTTGTCTCTAAGATAGACCGCCCAAGGAAGGTGTTGGTGAAAATACTTTACAATTTTTAATAGGCCTTTCTCGAAATCCGTCGTTTGTCGTCGATGGTGAGTTGCAGAGAGAGGCTTGGCCGCATGCGTCGGTGTGAGCCGCAACCTGCCAATCTGTACATATATAGGGCACAACCGGGAAAGAAAATCGAATAAATATTTGGCAGTTAGCAAAATAAGTAGTAATTTTGCACCCACGTCCCTAAATCTGGGGCATCACATATTGTTTAACATTCAAAATTTAAAGAC